>JAAUYD010280305.1_pt1 | contig 51563 bp, 44 predicted proteins | sample 7278101 | NCBI WGS metagenome assembly JAAUYD01 (sample SAMN14350128, study PRJNA611818) | marine sediment metagenome | isolation source: surface marine sediment (0.6m) | place: French Polynesia: Moorea | collected 2018-08
GCCCCGGGCGGTTTTCGAATGGATGCCCCGGGCGGTTTTCGAATGGATGCCCCGGGCGGTTCTCGAATGGATGCCCCGGGCGGTTCTCGAATGGATGCCCCGGGCGGTTCTCGAATGGATGCCCCGGGCGGTTCTCGAACCGCCCCTACGACAAATCTCCAAATGAATGAAACATTTATAAATACCGCTTTTGCTGGATTATATGGCATTGCAACTATTGGTTTCCTCATACTATCATACATATCCCACACACGCGGCCCAGATACACAATATAAAAAGTATTGGACATTATTATGCACCTTGGGCGCGGGCTTTTCTATTGCAGTGATATACAATGGAAATGCCATAGATGAACACCGGGTGGATATTGGATTCCGGATAGGGTTTTCTCTTGCAGCTTTGGCGCTTTATGTATTATTGCGATTTGGGCTCGCCTATATTGAAGATGTACCCCGAAAGCGTTTGTTAACATCCATCGGATCGATTTGGTTGGTCATCCTTCAAGGGCTGTTTTGGACTACAGATCTGATAGTAACCGGAAAACCTACTTACGAAATTTCTAGATTCGTTCCTGCTGCGGGCCCCCTTACGCCTTTCTACGTACTTTACTGTGCCTATTGTTGGTTTCTGCCATCCTATCTTTTATTCAGGACGTTCCGTGCCAGTAAGGGACAAAAGCGAATACAGATGGCATATCTATTGGCCTCTTTCGTCATGGGAGGGTTAGGATCAATTGGCCTGCTGATGCCAGGGGTTTTTTCTTTCTTTTCCCCCTCATTATCACCTACGCCATTATTCGCCATCGGCTTTGGGATATTCGCACGGTGGTGCATAAGACAGTGGGCTGGATTGCACTGCTGTTGATCGCGATGGCGCCCATCTATGGGCTGGCTTGGATGGTGTTGTCTCTTGCCGGGAAGATATCCCAGGCAGATCATTTATTTCTTATCATCTTGGTATTTTGGGCAGGCTACGCGTACCTGCGATGGGTCAAGCCTCCCGTGGATCACCTGTTTCAGCGGCGGGCGTACAGCCGGAGCAAGGTACTCAAGCAGCTCGGGGAGGATATGTGCAACCTCCAGGCGACTTCAGATGTGGCGAATCAGTTGCTGACAGCCATTGCCAATGCCCTGTATCCAGAGAGGATATCGATTTTTCTAAAGTGGGAATCCAGCGATGATGAAGCTACAAACCCGCCTAAGACCGGGGTTGCATGGCGAAAGTTTGAATATTACCGGGGAAAGGTGACAACTGGAAAGGCTTTGGTGCCATTTGCGGATCCGGCGATTCAACGGCTGGTAGAGATCGGATCTGCCGTTGAAGTGAGTCAGATAGGTTCAGATGAGCAGTTCGAAGGAGTGCGCAAAGAAGCCGAGGCATATTTTAATGAGCGGCATATCCAAGTGTGTTTGGTACTGCTGAGAAAGGAATCTCTAATTGGGATGATTCACTTGGAAGAGAAACGGACCCTTCAACCATACTCCCGGGGAGACCTGGAGTTCTTAGAAGAGCTTCGGGTTTCTGCCATGGTGGGTCTTTCCAACGCGCTGTTGTTCGAAAAGGTGGACCTCCAGCGCCAAGCCTTGGCCACATCTCAGGAACAGCTGCGTCTCTTGGGCGAGCGGCTCGCCCAGGTCAAAGAAGAGGAAAGCGCGCGCATCGCAAGGGAGCTCCACGACGAGCTTGGCCAACTCCTAACCAGCCTTAAAATCGATGCCTCCCTCCTGGAAAGGCGGCTTGAACAGGACGCCAATGCAAACCCGGAATCAGTAGAACGCGCCGGAACCATTGCTGAGGTCGCCGACAGATCCATCGGCACTGTACAGCGCATTACCAAAGAGCTCCGTCCCTCCATGTTGGACGGCATCGGCCTGGTGCCCACCATCGAGTGGATGGTGTCCGAGTTCGTCAAGCGCACCCCAATAGAGGTTGCCTTTGATGGTCATATTCAGAGCCCAGACCTCGATCGTTCTTTGGCCACGGCCGTGTATCGCATCATTCAAGAATCCCTAACCAACGTGGCTCGTCACGCCAAAGCCACCAAAGTCAGCATTGCATTAAGCGAAAAACAAAGGGTTATTTGCGCAGTCATTGCGGACAACGGCGTCGGTATCACCGAGCACCAGTTAAGGCATCATGACTCCATCGGTATTCTGGGAATGACTGAGCGGGCCCGGCCTTTTGGTGGTATTGTGACTGTTAAAGGCAACCCCGGCAAAGGCACTACTGTCGCGCTCAACATCCCGATACAAACACAGAGGTAACGTTCTGCCGGACGGCCCTGTGGATATCACATGGAATATCATAGGGAGATATCACGGGTGGTTCTCGAACCGCCCCTACCACTTCCTTTTGAACAACCGGCCGAGCAATCCCTTTCGCTTGAATGAATCGTCTTCGAAATCATCGAAAGGCACGGTGATGACACTTGGCAGGGGATCGAACATGTCCCGCTCGGGTTGCTGTTGGATATTCCTCTGCCGACGAACCAACCCGGGTGGTACTGCGTCGTCCGGCAAGGTCTCGGGCAGGTCCCTCCATTCCGGACTCCAGGGTCCTATGGGTTGTGCTGCGCTCTCAGGCGCGGGGGTGACTGCCTCATTGGCGCTCGCGCTGGGACCCGCTGCCTCGAACGTCGCAGGCGCCGGCGTTTGCTGCGGCTGCATCACCGGGGGCGACACTGCCTCGTACGACAGGGCCTCAGGGGCCGAAGGGCCCGCCATTGCCGGTGGAGCTGGGCCCGGGTCTGGCAGCGGCGGAGCGTATGCCTCAGGATCGGGGACAGGGGGCGCTTCCAAACGAAGTGAGCCCGGATAAATCTCGAACACGGGCGCGCTAGCTCGCTTCGGTTGCGCCTGTGCGTTGCCGCTTTGGACCTTGTATGTGGGTTTCATTTTGAGTTTTCCAGCCGTTTTGTAATCTTTGCCGTATACAGAATAAACTGAAATCAGAAAAAAATCCAATGAAACTTGTCAGGCATATCTCGCCGCCTCCCACCCGATCAGCGCTTTTTTCCTGGCAGTGCCCCAGCGGTAGTTGTGGATCTTGCCGCTCTTGGCGATCACCCGGTGACACGGGATCAGGTAGCTCACCGGGTTGGCCGCGATCGCTCCGGCAACCGCGCGTACGGCGCTGGGGCGGCCCATGTGGGCCGCAATGTCCTGGTAACTGACAACGCTACCTTCGGGAATGCCAAGCAATGCTCGCCATACGTTGACTTGAAAGTTCGTGCCCTTGAGGTGCAGGGTGAATGGCTTGTCGTATGATGTCTTGTCCCGGTCGAAAATACGCTTCACAATCGACTGTGCGGACCTGGGCTGTTCAGTAAACACGGCGCTGGGCCACATTTGACAAAGGCTGCTTAACGCCTGGGACCGGTCATTGCCCGCTACAAAACCCAGATGGCAGATGCCGCGGTGGGTCGTAGCCAACAGGCAGGTGCCAAATTGGGTGTGGCCGAACCCATAGTAAATCTTAAGACCCTCCCCTTGTTTCTTGAACTCACCCGGGGTCATCGCGTCGAAATTGACAAACAGGTCGTGCAACCGTCCTGGGCCAGATAGCCCGGCATCGAACGCGGTGTTCAGAACACTGGTCGACGCTGCCAGTTGCTGCTTGGTGTAGTCGAGGGTGAGGAATTGCTGGAATTGGAGCGGGCTGACCCCGGCCCAGCGCTTGAACAACCGATCGAAATGGAACTTGCTTAGGTGTACGCTAGCCGCGATCTGTTCGAGATCCAGCTGGGACCTAAAATTGGCCTCAATGAACCCAATGGCCTGCTCTATCCGGTTGTAGTCATCTAACTGTCGCGCTTTGGTGTCCATCCGTATGGTCCTCCATCCTACCAGAACCTCTATGCATACTAGTGCTTAAAACCAACACGCCCACCCGAATCTTGCTCGATATGTTCGAAAAGGATTTCTATGTACCCTTGCAATACGCAGTTTATGCCAAGATTGGATAATTAAAGCTTCATGGCAAACCGAGATGAGAGACACAACCATCTGGGATCACTGACCGCCTCGCTCCCAATACGCCCCAAGTAAGATAGATGCGATGATGCGGTGTGTGTAGGGCTCGACCTTTGCTCTATCATCGGTGAAGACCAAGTTGCCATTCCCTTGCGGCAGGGGTTGTAGCCGGGCAAGAAGCTGTTTTGTTCGTAGTCTTTGGCCCGGGTGTTGCGGTGGATAGCAGCTGACGTCGGTATTGCTACCGCGCCACGCGTAGAGCATGGCATTCATCAGGGGCGGGACTCTCATTTGCGCCACATGTTCGAAAACAGCACCCATGGTAGCGCCGATGGCCCGCGCCAGGCGATTTTCTTTGCGCCACGTCAGAACATTGGCTGCTACAACACCGCCGGGAGCGAGCCGCTGTGCAGCAAGGGTGAAAAACTCTCGGGTGGCCAAGTGAAACGGCAGATAAATGTGCTTGTACGCATCAATTAGAATTAAATCGTAGGTCTCATCCGTCTGCTGTAAGAATCGCCGCCCATCCATAGGGAACACGTCAACGCCCTCGGGAAGATGAAAGTAACGCTTTGCCACATCAAGCAATTTTTCATCGATCTCCACGCCGTGGATCCGAATATCCGGAAAGGCAAATGTCAGATCACGTGCCAAGGTGCCGGCGGCAAACCCAATTATCAACGCTCGTTCCGGAGGTTTGTTGCATGCAGCCCGCAGATGATGAGACAAGAGGAACATGGGCCAAGAGCCGGTTTTTGAAGGCCCATCTGGATGGTAGATCGATTGAACGGCCCAGCCTGGATCAAATCGCATCTCCCGAGATCCATCCCCGGTCTCTCGAACTTCAATGTGGTGATAAAACGTGGTCTCCTCATGAAGTATGCGTCCGGGGAGACGTCTGACATGGGCGTCGTCGATCTCTAAAAACCCCACGGCAAAGAGCATCAATCCCAAGGGGACTGCGATGATCCGTTTGATCAGTAAGGAAGCCCCTGTGCAGACACAACAGATCCCAATAGAGAGCAGTGTCCATCGGGTTCCAAAATAGGCGAGCGTATACAGGGCAGGCACCAGGGTTCCCATGAGACTACCGATAGTGGCAGCTGCGTGGACCCGACCGGCCACACTGCCCGAGGCCGTGGTGGATGACACACCTGAGCGGATGCAAAGGGGTATCAGCATGCTCGAAAGAAAAAGGGGGGTTGCCCCGAGGAGAAAAACGCCGAGCAGGGAAAGCCCCTTTAAAACCACCCCGATCTGTCGCCCTACCTGGGCGGCAACACCCAGGAGTACAGGCCCGATAAGGGACATGACTGCAATGATGAGGCCTGACATGAGCAGTGCAACACCCAGGTACCTTTGATATCCAGACCGCTTGCTCAAACGCCCGCCGACCATGTACCCAAAAGACATGGAGATCAGCACGGTTGAAATATTGATCGCCCAAACGGGCATAGACGTGCCAAAATACGGGGCTACCATGCGGGCGAACGACATCTCTAGCCCCATCACCGTAAACCCGGACAGCCAGGCAATAAATAGAATGCGCCACATAGGAGACACTATAACAAATTAGTTTGCAAAAGTCGGCTATTGAAGATACGATGATTCATATATCTTTTTAGGAAAGAGGCATTCGATGCGCTGGCATGTGTTTTTGTCTTTAATTTCTGCTTTTATCATTTTGTTTCCTGCAGTTGCTAAGGATATCAAAAAAGATTCCCTGTCCGATGCGAGCCACTCGAGTGCAGCAGAGCCGGGTATTTCGGCGACTGAAGCGGTCTCCCGGCGTGACATTTTGTTCACTATTCACGCCGACCTACTGGGGTTTGCCCAATGGGGCCCCACCCTGTCTGGAGAGATAGGAACCAATATCACCGGCCTCGTCCGAGTTCGCTTCCCGACCCTAGGAGCACTAGCGGTGGATGCTGCAGCATTTGACGCCGAACTTACATTTGGATTTGGCGCAGCAGCCGGCGTTCGGTTTTATCGCAATCCCAATTGCGAGCCGCGCGGCTTCTTCGCAGGTCTTTGGCTCGAGTACTACCATGTGGCCGGGAATCGCACGGCATACGACTGGCGTCTGGGCATGCTCACGCCCCAGGTCGAGCTCGGCTATCGCTGGATGACCAAGTACTTAGTCATCGGCATTGGCGGGTCCTTGGGTGGTATGTGGGAAATAGTATACACCAGGCAATACTTAAACGAGCAAAAGGAGTTGGCAAACGGCTCCTTCAGAGAACTGCTCATAGAGACCATATTGGAGTTCGGCTATTGGTTTTAGTCGCATGGAAGAGAAAATGATCGACACACGGAAAAAGAGAGGTTGGAAAAACTGGCTGCCGGTTCCATTTGTCATCGTCGGGTGGCTGTCGGTCATGGGCAATTCAGGTGAGAAGGACGATGGCCCCTATCAGTGGAGCGTTGTAGAAACGACTGGGCCCATCCGTATTTCGATTATGGGTAGCTCTAATAGCGATGAAGATGTTCTGCTGTTCACCCCATATACAGCCACCTGTCTGCCGCCTATTCGAGTTTCTGAGCCGGTCCACGATGTTGCAATCTTTGACGGAAGGGAACAGCGGGTGGCCTACGCAGCCTGTGATCAGAACGAAGATTGTATCACTACCATTTACTCTTGGCTGGATGGCTGCAAATTTGATGATGCATCCGGTGACACAGATACGAGCATCGATGCGGGCACAGATGCAGGCACAAATCTGGCCGAAAGCACAGGTGAAGATCTTACTGGTGACCGTCAAATTCATTGCGAGGCAGACCCGGATCTACTCGTGTTTGTTAATACAAAGCGATGCAATGACATTTTTGCGATAGAGGTTTCAACAATAAGCGGCGTCAGATCGCGCATCAAAGTAGAACATTACTGGAAGTACGGCCCTTCGGATGAATGGGACTGCTCTTTTCCTTTTTATTAATGGGATCTATCCAGGAACCGGTTTCCATACATCCAGGGGATGGGCAACAGCAACAGTGCGATACAATCCGTGGGATCCAAGGTGTACTGCGCTTGTCCCAAGAGGCCCGGGATGTCCAACCACTCCAGCAGGGCAACGTAGCTGTCCCGACATATCGGAAAGAGGTTTATCGACGCCAAGGCCAGCCCGGTCAACACAATGGCCACAGCGAGTTTTGGCCGCGTCAGTCCCGGCTCCAATCGGATGCGACCTTGTGAAAAGGGGCGTGCGATCCGATTGACCATGACGGTTGCCAATCCTACCGTTGCGGTCAGGAGAAAGGGGAAAAACAACACAACGGCCACATCCGATAGCTTGCCGGTCAGCCAACACGGCCACTGAACCCGGAGCCAATGGTCATTGACCAGCATCAGCGCGAGGCCAAAGAGCGGCAGCGGCCTTAGGAACTCGGCACCTGGCGTACCAACACCTTCAAGGCGCCGGTCCGGATTGGTACTAAGATGGGATCGCATGCCGCGTTACGCTCCGGTTCAAATGACACACTATTGTTTTTTTGGATATCCGGTAATCGCTTGAATGCTCTTGTAAAGCGGGGCCAGCTGTTTGTACATTTTTTTATAAACCTCTTTATATAATGCGTCGTAAAGCGCTGCGTTTTTTTCATTGGGCGTAAAGGTATCCTTCACGCGGGTCATGGCCCTAACAGCTGTGGGATAGTCCGGGTGAATCCCGGTCCCGACCGCCGCGTTGATGGCAGCGCCGAGTCCGGATGTTTCGTAGACATGGGGCCGTTCCGTGGGTAGACCAAACATATCAGCGGTGACCTGCATGGCGTTCAGGCTCTGAGAACCACCGCCGGATACGCGCAGCTTTGTAATGGGAATGCGGGTCCGCTTTTCGATCTTCTCTTTGCCCTGCCTCAGGGCATAGGCCAATCCCTCCAGAATGGAGCGATACACGTAGGCCCGGGTGTGGACATCCCCAAACCCCAAGATGGAGCCCTTGGCCTCTGGACCGGGCAGCTTCACCCCTGGGGTCCAGTAGGGTTGTAGCATGAGCCCCATGCAACCCGGGGGCACGTCCTTTATCATTTCGTCGAACAGCGCTTCTGGCGCCACGCCGAGCTCGGCTGCTTGCTGCAGTTCCAAGTGGCCGAACTCCTCCTTGAACCAGCTCACCATCCAATATCCCCGGTAAATCTGTATTTCGATGGTGTGGTAATTGGGTATCGCCGCTGGATAGGCCGGAACCCGGGGGATAGCCTCGATGTATTTTTTGCTGGTCACGTTGATGGTCGCAGTCGTGCCGTAGCTGAGGCACCCAATGGACGGATCGAGACTCCCGGATCCGATCACTTCGCAGGCCTTGTCTGCTGCCGCTGCGATCACGGGCAATCCCTCGGGTATGCCCGTCTGTTGCGCGGCCTCCCGGGTAACCCCGCCGATCACTTGCCCCTGGGGGTACAACTCGGGCAGGCGATCAGGGGACATGGGTACGGCCTGCCACATCCAGCTGGATGGCTTGGCCCAGTCGAGCCGCTTGTGATCAAACGGGAGATAGGCGACCTGGCATCCAATGGAATCAGCGAATTTGCCGGTAAGCTTGTGGGTCAAAAAACCCGATACTAGCAGTAATTTGTGGGTCTTTTCCCAGTTCTCGGGCTCGTGCGAAATGATCCAGTTGGCCTTGGACTGGGATTGAAAGTAATTGACAATCCCTCTGAGTCCGGCCACGTCAATCAGCAGGCCCCATAACCCACCGACCGGCGTATAATCAAACGATCGCCGCTGATCGAGCCACGATATGGCCGGGCGCAGGGGAACCCCATCCTTGTCCACGATGATGACCGTGGCCCGCTGGGTCGTGACAGACATGCCGGCGATGCGGCCCACAGCCACTTCTTTTCGCGCGAATAGGGCCTGGCAGGCATTGGCCAGGGTGTTCCAGAACAGGTTGGGATCCTGCTCGGCCCAGCCGGGCTGAGAAGAAAAGTAGGGTTTAAAGGGGATCTTCTCGATCGCAACAAGGGTCCCTTCTCCATCAAAGACCATTGCTTTCAAACTCTGGGTGCCGTTGTCAATGGCCAGCAACAGGTCCTTGTCGCGCATGTAGCGGTTTCTCCTTTAAGAACCAGAGCTTCCAACCGGCAGGCTGTACGTCGCGTCCCATTCTTCGATATACGCTGTTTTCTCAGCTTTCCATCGCACGCCATCCCAATCGAGATGGGGCGCGCACAGGGATTCAACTTTATCTAGCCATGCGCGGCCCCCCTCGGGCAGCAACAGGCCAAAGCGGACGCGCCGCAGCAGTAAATCTGTGAGATGCTGAATCCACTCGGTGCGCGCTGCATAGGGCAGCTCAGCCCACACGGTTTTTGTTCCGGGTATCACTTCCAGCGATCCTTTGGGTGCATTCTGGATAAGATCCAGGGCATCATCGCCATATCGACCATACAGTCTCTTTACCATATCCTCGGTCAGCAAGCCATCAACCGCAGATGCTTCTTTTATCGGAGAGAACACGGGTTCCTTCTTGATGGCGGCGATACTTTTTCGACGTTTGGGGAACGCCGCGGTGAGCGCATCCCAGGCCAGGGCTCGGAACGTGGTGAGCTTGCCTCCAGTGAGTGTGACCAGCCCCTTGTCTGCCCAGACCACGTGTTCGCGGGACTCCTTGGAAGGATCCACGTCGCCCTTGCTCAACACAGGCCTGAGACCGGCCTGACTCGAGATGCAATCAGCAAGGGAGAGGGATGCAGTGGGAAAGTAATGGGTGACCGCCTTCATCAAGTAGTCTACTTCCTCGGTCGTTGCTCTAGGGGATGTATTTAAATCCTCCTTGTAGTCCAAATCTGTCGTACCCACTAAAATACCCCCCTCCCACGGGATGGCATATACGGGCCGCCGGTCATCCGGATGGCTGATGGATACGGCCCCTGGCAGGGTCAGCGCCTGGGCTGGGAGGTAGATATGGCTTCCCCGAAGCGGCCTGAGGTGGCGCCCTGGATCTGGAGATGGGTGGAGCGTTTCAGCCCAAGTCCCTGAAACGTTAATGATGGTATTTGCTTTTATTTCTGTTGTTTCACTTGTCTCTACATCTCTTACGATCAGGCCGATTACCCTGCCTGACCCGGCATCTCGCACGATCTTTTCAGCCGCAGTATAGCTTAGGGCCGCACCGCCGGCGCGCACCGCATCCTTGATGAGTCGCAGCACCAAGCGGGCATCGTCTACTTGGGCATCCCCATAGAGATATCCACCGATAAGGCCCTCCCGGCGCAAGCCTGGGACAGCTTGCAACAGGACATCTGGTTTCAGAAACGCGTGCTGGAGTTTCCAAGCCATGACATCGTAAATCGAAAGCCCGAGCTTTAGCAGCCACCGGCCCTGTCCTACATTACCGGTTTGGTAGATGGGCACGTAAAACGAAATGGGCGTCACCAAACCAGGGGCCTCTCGAACCAGGCGCTCCCGATGAACCACTGACTCCCGGGTTAGGCCGAACTTGCCCTGCTTCAAGTAGCGCAGCCCCCCGTGAACGAGCTTTGACGACCGGCTGGACGTGCCCCAGGCAAAATCCCGCTGCTCGACGAGGAGCGTCTTAAGCCCCATGCGCACGGCTTCTTTCAAGACCCCGGCCCCGGTCACACCGCCGCCGATGACGATCAGGTCCCACTGTTGGTCGCGTGGATGAGGGCTCATCGGCTTGGCAGCAGCTTGCCGGGGTTAAGCCGGTTCTCCGGGTCCACATGGCGGCATACCGTTTCTAAAACATCGATGCCAAGAGGGCCTTTTTCTGCTTCGAGGTGGTCCCGGTGATCCAAGCCCACGCCGTGCTGGTGGCTGATGGTGCCGCCCACAGCAACAATCGCATCGTTCAGTGCGCGTTTCACCTGTTGCCATTGTTCCAATGTCGCCTCTGGCGTCTCGCCTATCTTAAAAATATAGGTTGTGTAGACACTCGATCCACTCGTGTAGACATGGGATAGATGGGTAAAGACATGCACCTTTTCACCCATGGACGCCAGGGTGTCTCGCACTGCTCCTTCGAGGCTGTTTACCATCTGGGTTACCTTGTCCCAGGTGACCGCGGTCTCCACCGTGTCGATAGCATACCCCTTGTCCCAGAGGGTATTGCGCAGGTATGGGGCCAGGAATCGGTTCTTTTTCCACCCATTGCCCATGGATTTGCCGACCCAGATGCCTTTAAATTTTTTTAGGGTTTCCTTGATCTCTTTTTTAGACGCCTGCACCTGCCGGTGGGATCCAGTGAGGCCAATCAGGGCCATGCACATGGACGCTTCGGAGATACCCCTCACCTCGAGATATGTTTTCAATAGGCCGATTGCCTTTTCGTGACCGGCCAGGGTGAGGTTGGTCATTGTCTCGACCGCGTTGCTCAGCCGGATCATCGACAGGCTCACTGCGCTGCCTGCAAGGCTCCTAGCCGCGGCCCGCGCCCGGTCCCAATCGGGAAAGAAGACCCCGTAAAACCCATCTGCTTCCTTGATCTCAGACACCCGAACAGTGGCGCGGGTGAGGATGCCCAGGCGGCCTTCAGATCCCAAAATGACCTCTTTAAGACTGGGACCTGCTGCCGAAGCTGGGATCGGCGGTATGCTAAGGGATCCCTTTTCCGTCATGACCACGCCCCCGGCAAAGAGCTGCTCAATGCGTCCATAGTGTAAGGACTGCTGGCCACTCGACCGGGTGACAATCCAGCCACCCAACGTGGAATACTCAAACGACTGTGGAAAATGCCCAAGTGTAAATCCATCTGGGGAGAGACAGGCTTCAATCTCAGGACCGCTGATGCCGGCCTCGAACTCTGCCAGACGGGTTTCCCGGTCCAATGAAATCATCCGGTTCATCTTCTTCATGGATACAGAGAGCACGGGCCGGGGATCCTCAGGCACGGTGAGATGCCCAACCACGCTGGTGCCGCCGCCGTAGGGAATCACAACGACGTCGTGTTTTGAGGCATACCCCAGGATTTCTCCAACCTCGGCTTCGCTCGTCGGAAAGGCAACCCCATCTGGAAAGCGCGCTATCGTTCCAGTGCGCATACCGATCCAGTCTGGCAAGCTTTGGCCGTGTGCGTGGATAAAGCGATCCTTGGGATCGACGGATATGAGCGGGTGGTCTGGCAGGCGAGATGCTGGCACGCGCGCGAACATCTCCTCGATGGGACAGTCCTTTCTGGGACGTCCCTTGCCCACTAGGTCGGCCAGCATGGCTTCTGCTTTGGGAGACAGGGACATGTGGGTGGTATCATCACCCCATCCGTTGATGCGTATCATTTTTGATCTCCTGACATGCGACTTTTCTCGTCAGCGTTTTTTAGGTTCCAGATTTTTACAATATCATCCATCACGTCGCGCATAATCTGGTCGTATCTGCCTTGACCGTTGTAAATGGCGTCGCCTAACTCCCTATAAAAACGCTTGGATCGACGTCGCGCTTCATCATAGGAAAAATAGCCAGGTGCCTGGGTCAAGAAAACACGGCTAAAGTCATTGAGCAGCAGCGGATAGATGGGATTGCCCGACGCTTTGGCCAACAGCACCTGAAGCTGCCAGTCAAAGGCGGTGTAGGCCTCTTTGGTATCCTCCAGATCGATGTGGGTAGCGAGGTAGGTCTTTATCGCATCGCCGGCGTTTTTTATAGCGAGTTCGGTAATGGGTGGGAGTAAATGACTGCGCACCTCTAGCAGGTGGAAAATCAGGGACTCGGGCATTACAGCGCCATGTCTTACCAGGGCGCTTAAGATGCCGAGCCCCCCGTCTTTCCAGACGTCATTCACCATCGTGGGCTTGCCGTGTGAGATGGTAACCCACCCTTGTCCAGCCAGCTGTTTCAGGGTCTCTCGGAGGGTGGGACGGGTCACGCCGAGCCTCTCTGCCAGGATGCGCTCAGATGGCAGATAGGACCCGGGTTTGTAGGTCCCGCCCAGGATGGCGGTCATTATCTCCTGTTCGGCGTGCTGTGCTGGTTTCAGTAAAGGTCTCGGCGTCACTTGCTGCCTCCTACACTCAACTGGTAAGAGGTCTTACCAGTTATCGAAGCGTTTGTCAAGTGCCGCGAAGACCAATGCACCTGGGGCTAAAGCCGCCAGGCTATATTCCTTTGCCGCCTTGCGGCACTACTAGAAACATTGCTTAGTTCAGCGGAGGATCTGTTTGGGTAACCCCATCTCTTTTTATTACCATGAAGGTTATATCGTCGTCCCATGTATAAGGTTCGAGCGCCTTAAGGATCTTTGCCTCAATTTCCTTTACGGTTCCTGCTCCGCTCTCTTTGAGGATTTGATGCAGATACTCGGTGGACAGCATGTTGCCGGCTGCATCGGTAGCTTCGGTGATGCCGTCCGTAAAGAGCAGCATCACATCCCCTTTGTTCAGTGATATCCGCTCTGTCGTCAACATCTCTTCAATGTCGGCTGTAATGCCGAGCCACATGCCATCTGTTTCCACTGAATCAACCAAACGGGTATTTGCGCGATACATTAGAATGTCTTGATGTAGGCCGGAATAGAGAAATTCGCCGTTTTCTTGAACTGACAATATGGTCATGGTCATATATTTTGTTCCGTCCAGCTTTTGAATATTTTCGTAGATCACGCGATTGACTTTATTGAGGATTTGGGCTGGCGTGGCGTGCGCATTATCCTCGATGGCCATGTGGATGGCTGTTTGCACCATCATCATCACCAACCCAGCTGGTACGCCATGACCAGAGACATCGCCAATGACGAGCCAATACCTACCGTCGATCTGAATCACATCATAGTAGTCTCCGCCGACCTCATCTGCGGTCTGCATGTAGGCGGTAATGTCGTAACCTGGAATTTGGGGTGCATCGGGCAGAAGAACGGTCTGAATTTTTTGGGCCAGCTGCATTTCTCCCCACAGTGCATCCTTGGTCTTATTCACCTCGGTGTAGGCGACCTCCAGCTGAACTTTTTGTGCCTCGATCTCCTTTGTTCTTTCTTTTACGACTTTCTCGAGATTGGCCTTTGAGGCCCTGAGGCGCCGGGTGTTCCAGCTGATACCGCTATATAAGACGAGCAGGAAACCAACCACATATCCGATATAAGCGTACACTGTTCTATACCAAGGCGGATGGATGATGAAGCGGTACTCGGCAGGTTTGCTTTCTTGACCGTAAATATTCTTCGCCTTGACGCGAAACGCATACGTTCCCTCTGGGAGGTTGGTGTATTCTTTTTCAGCGCTTTTTTCCCAAGGGCTCCAGGTTTGATCGAATCCCAACAGTTTGTAGCTGAAGAGGAGTTTTTCGTGGTACTCAAAAAACGGTGCGGCATATTGGAAGGTGAGGGCGTTTTCGTCATAGGACAATTCCGGCACCGCAGCGGCGGGGTCGACAAAAGTACCCATGAAGATTTTTCGATTCTTCTTATCCTCCACGCTTCTTACATACGACTGGTATGGCTTATTAAAATCTTTTTTTATGTTGGGATCATATCGAAATATAAACTCATTGCGCGCGACCCAGACAATACCGTTCGGCTCGAACTCCCAGCGCTTAAAATCTCGGGTGGTTGCTGGGATGAGCCTAAAGTCCGGGGCGGCGGGTGCATAGGTCCCGTCTGAACGGCGGGACCATCTTAACAGGCCCTCGGGTGTATCGAGCAATAGGTCATCTCCGTAATCAAAAACTTCGTGCACCACCTTATTTTCGTACGGCAGTTCACTAAACGGAACAAACCGGCCTGGGGACTTGGATTCATCGCTATGGGACTCGGGTACATACCGATAGATGCCCTTTTGGGTCGCAGCCATCACTTGACCGTCGATCCAGTACACCGTATTCAAATCTTTTGCCGGTAGTCCCTGTTGAACCCCAAATCGGATCATTTCAATGGATTTGACATCGTCGCCTTTAAACTTGAAATGAGCGATTTCACCCTCGTCTGATGTGGTCCATAGATCCCCGTTATTGTCTTCAACAATGCGGAAATAGGTATCTTTGGCAAAGCTCGGTTGGTTTAAAGGAATGGCGGTCGCACGCCGATCTTCGCCCTCACCAAGGATCTCCACCGCATAGATCCCAGTCATCTCAGAACCGACAAAAACGTGATTTGGAAATCGACGACTCCATCCCAAAGAGACGATATAGGGGATGTCTGGAATTTCAATCAGCTTGTGGGCCTGATCTCCCTGAATTTCGTATAACCCATTGTGAATGCCTGCCAAAAGCATGTTGTTGTGGACAAGCATGTCAAAACATTGAATGTCAGCGTTTTTTACCGGATAGGCTACAGGTGCGTCTAATGGCTTGCCGCCCCGATGCTCAGCCAAATAGCTAACGCCATCTAAGAAACCGACGTACAGGCGATCTCCATACGACGCGAGGGAGATCATATTGGATTTTACTTCCCCGGAAACGTCAAACCGCGTCCATGGGGAGCTCGTCATCAGGTGTGACAGTCCGATAACCGATGTGGCCCAAAGATTTCCATCTCTATCAAAGAGTGTTCCTGTGATGGTGTTGCTGATCAACCCATCGGCCTCGGTGATGGTCTTAATGAGCCTGCCCTGTGCGTCCATTATCGCGACGCCCCCCTTGAGCGTGGCAAAAACGAAATTATCCGAGTCGGGAATGGGCGCAACTCGGTAGATATTGGCTTTACGAAAGTATTCTGCTGCCTCGGTTGGAAATGGAATCAGGTCAGCCGCCTGTGGTGGTTGGTCGTTTTGGGGCGGTATTTTATGAAGAAAGCAACCCAATTTGGTCGTAGCGATAAGCACGTGGTCCGCGTTGTAGGGTGAAATTGAATAAAATCCAGCGGATTCTCTGGACATGTGCTTTGTATGGTCAAGGGAAATCACGTTGCCATTTCTGATAATCGATATGCCGCCGTTTGCTATGCCATACCAAACATCATCTCCAATCGTGTATCCCACACCTAGCCGCTCGGTGGGAATCGTTTGAATCTTGCCCTCATGAAAACGAAAAATCGCATATCCGGAAATAAAATAGATGCCGTGGGACGTGACATTAACGCTCCAAATATCGCCGAATTTCTCGGGCGGCGTTTTGAACTTATTCATCAAAGAGCGATAGGACAGATTGCCAATGCTATCACTGGCTAAAAAGCCAATATCACCGGAGGTGCCGACGTACACAACCCCATCGTCCCCCATCGCCAAGGCCCGAACCCGCGTCTGCCGAGGTGTTTCGATATATCGCCAGTAAACCCCGTCGAACACCAATACCCCCATGGCATTGCCAACGTAAATCAATCCCTGGTCGTCCTGAATGACACACCAGTTTTGTGTCTCTGTACCGTAATCTTCGGGGGTGTAGTTGCGAATGATGGGTGCGCCAGGGCGATAATATGGATTTGGTTTTTCGTCTGCCACGACCTGTGAGGATACCGCAGTGGTTGAGGCGAGAAATATCCCGAGCAAAATCCCTATGAGAACACTGCAGATGTGGCCCTCCTCTGGCCGTTGATTGGATGTACGTAAACGGCGCCCTCTAATAATTTTAAATCGATACTGTTCTTCGACAATGGAAATGGATGGATTCTTGGAGATAAAGCAACTTTGCTCAGCTTACCAGAGGCGCTGTCTGGGTAACCGCATCTCGTTTTATTACCACGAAAGTAATATCGTCATCCCAGGTATAGGGTTCGAGGGCCTGAAGAATCCTTTCCTCGATTTCCTTTGCTGTTCGTTCTCCGCTCTCTTCGAGGATTTGAGCCAAGTACTCGGTTGAAAACAATTTGCCAGCTTTGTCGGTAGCTTCAGTAATGCCGTCTGTAAAGAGCAGCATCACATCCCGTTCGTTCAGCGAGAGTTGTTCTGTTTTCAGTATATCCCCAATATCGTCCATGACGCCGATCCACATCCCGTCTGTTTCCACAGGTTCAACCACTTTCTTGGCTGCACGGTATATCAGGATATCTTGGTGAAGACCGGAATGGAGAAAGTCGCCGTTTCCCTGGTCCAAAAATACGGTGATCGTCATGTATTTGGATTCGCCCAACTTTTGAATATTGTCGTATATCACTGAATTGACAGTATTTAGGATTTTCGACGGTGTGGCGTGTGGGTCCTCCTTAAGTGCCGTGTGAATGGATGTTTGCACCATCATCATTTACCAACCCAGCTGGTACACCGTGACCAGAGACATCGCCGATAACGAGCCAATACGTGCCTTCCATCTGAATGACATCATAGTAGTCTCCACCAACTTCATCTGCGGTCTGCATGTAGGCGGTAATGTCGTAACCCGGAAGTTGTGGTGTATCTGGCAGAAGAACGGTCTGAATTTTTTGGGCCAGCTGCATCTCTCCCCACAGGGCGTCCTTGGTCTCATTGACCTCGGTGTAGGCGACCTCCAGCTGAACTTTTTGCGCCTCGATCTCCTTTGTTCTCTCTTTTACGATTTTCTCTAGCTTGACCTTTGAGGCCTGGAGGCGTCGGGTGTTCCAGCGAATTCCGGTATATAAGACGAGCAGGAAACTAACTGCGTATCCCAAATAGGCGTACACCGTTCTGTACCAGGGCGGATGGATGATGAAGCGGTACTCTGCGGGTCTACTTTCATGGCCATAAATATTCTTCGCCTTGACGCGAAACGTATACGCACCCTCTGGTAGGTTGGTGTATTCTTTTTCAGCGCTTTTTTCCCAAGGGCTCCAGGCTTTGTCGAATCCCGCCAGTTTGTAGGTGAATTGGATTTTATCGTGGTACTCGTAAAACGGTGCCGCATATTGGAAAGTGAGTGCGTTCTCATCATAGGATAACGCCGGCACCAGGGCAGCGGGGTCAGTGAACGTGCCCATAAAAATCTTTTGATTGTTCTCGCCCTCCACACTTCTTATAGACGCCTTGTATGGCTTAAAATAATCTTTTGTTACATTGGGGTCATATCGAAATATAAACTCGTTGCGCGCAATCCAGATAGTGCCGTTCGGTTCGAATTCCCAAATTTTAAAGCCCCGCTTACTTGGGGGGATGATCGCAAAGTCCGGGGACAATGCTTCATAGATCCCATCTGCCCTGCGAGACCATCTTAATACGCTTTCATCGACTGCGTCTACCAGTAGACTATCGCCATAATCCAAGATTTCGTGCACTGTTTTGTTTTTGTACGGCAGTTCGTTGAGTAAAAAAAGCGGCCTAATGACTTTGATTCATTATTGACGGATGCAGGTACATACCGGTAGATACCCTTTGTTGTTGCAACTATCAACTGACCGTCGATCCACTGCGCATTATTCAAATTTGCTGCCGGCAGCCCATGTTGAACCCCGAACCGGGTCATTTCGATGGATCTGACATCATTACCTGTAAATCTAAAAAAAACGATCTCACCCGACGCTGATGTGGCCCATAGGTTACCCCTATTGTCTCCAACAATTCGGAGGTAGGAGTCTTTAGCAAAGCCCGGTTGATTTAGTGGAATGACCGTGACCTGCCGACTTGGTTCAGCACCCGGATTACTTGTCGGTGTTTTACCGTTTAAATCGCTTTGGATCTCCAAGGCAATAATGCCGCCCATGTTCGAACCTACAAAGACGTGATTTGGAAATCGTCGGCTTCGTCCTAGAGAGAGGATATAGGACATGTTTGGAATTTTAATCAACTGGTGGGCCTGGTCTCCCCGAATCTCGTATAAGCTCTTGTGAATGCCTGCGAGCAGCATGTTTTCGCCTGCTAACATGGTAAAGCACTGCCCGTCGGCGTTTTTTACCGGGTAGGTTACAGGTGCATCTAACGGCTTGCCGCCCCGATGCCCAGCCAAGTAACGAACGCCTACTAAAAAACCGATGTACAGGCGATCTCGATGCGACACGAGGGAATTGATACTGGATTTTATTTCCCTGGAAACGTCAAACCGCGTCCACGGGGAGCTGATCATCACGTGCGATAGTCCGACGACCGATGCGGCCCATAGATTGCCATCTCTGTCAAAGAGTGTTCCAGTGATGGTGTTGCTGATCAATCCATCGACCTCGGTTATGGTTTTAATAAGCCTCCCCTGTGCGTCCATGATTGCGATGCCACCATTGAGGGTGGAAAAAACAAAATTGTTCGAGGTAGGCATGCGAGCCGTTCGGTAAACGATATTTTTACGTAAGTACTCTGCCGCCTCGGTAGGAAATGGCTTGAGGTCAGAGGCTCGCGTTGTTTTATCGTTTTCCAACGGTATCGGATGAAGAAAGCAGCCTAATTTGCTCGCAACGATAAGCACCTGGGTCGCATCGTAGGGTGCAACAGAGACATAATCGGCGGATTCTCTGGATATGTGTTTCGTATGAGTAAGGAAGGTCACTGTGCCATTTCTAAGAATCGATATGCCGCCACTGGCGATGCAATACCAAACATCATCTCCAATCGTGTATCCGTTACTAATCCGCTCAGTGGGAATCGTTTGGATCTTGTCCTCATGAAAACGAAAAATTGCATATGCCGAAAAAAAATAGATGCCGTGGGACGTGGCATGGACGCTCCGGATATCGCTAAATTTTTCAGGCGGGGATTCAAATTTGTCCATCAATGATCGATATGCCATGTTACCGGTTTCGTCGCTGGCTAAATATCCAAAATCATCTGAGTTTCCAACGTAGACAACCCCATCTTTCCCAATCGCCATGGATCGCACGCGGGTTTGTCTGGGTGTCTCGATATATTGCCAATAGACCCCGTCGAACACCAACACGCCCCCTGCATTGCCCACGTATATCAATCCCTGGTCGTCCTGAACGACAGACCAGTTTTTTGTTTCTGCACCATAATCTTCGGGGGTGTAGTTGCGGATGATGGGCGCGCCGGGGCGATAATATGGATTTGGTTTTTCGGCTGCAATCACCTGTGACGATACCGCGGTGGATAAAGCGAGCAAAATGCCTATAAGAACACCGAAGATGTGGCCCCCTATCGCCGTTGATTGAATGCAATGAACCGGCGTCCCCTAATAATTTTAAATCGATACTGGTCTTCGACAATGGAGGCGGGTATATTCTTAGGATCACCCGTTTAAAGCCTTCCGCTCATGAACTTTTGGAAAGGCAAGTGGGGATGGTGCCGTCTACTTGACCTAACGCGGAAAAAAATCGTCTTTTTAAAGCTCAATGACAAGCCGAATGAGCTGTATTCAAACCCGCCTGATACGGCGTTTCCAAGCTGGGATAATGCCCGCTATGACCGATCGGTACAAAAGGCGGCGACTGACGGTCCAGCGAGCTTTCTAAAGATCGCGGAACTATCGCGAATGCTCCAACAAGAAAGGGACGTGGCTGAAAAACGAATTCGCGCCACCGCCGATCAACTGTTGCAGGATCAGAAGTCAGCACTGGAACAGCAACGAGAGAGTGAATCGAACCTGATGAAGTCTGACACCAGTAAATTCATCAAAAAATACGCGGGGTTGATGGGCTTGACGTATAATGCACTTAGAGGCAGAGATGACCCGGCTTAAAAAAGATGCGGGCCCGTAAACCACGGTGGCAATGATGAAGCAAAGCGCGATGCGTCCTCAATCACCCTCACAAGCGACGCCGGTGCTGGGATACGGGGATGTGGCAGCGCATTATGACAGTTGGCCCTGGCAGGCTTTTTGGCATCACAACGAACGGCCGATGGTCATCGAACTGCTGCGGGCAAAAAGAGAGGTGTCGTTGGGATTGGACCTCGGTGTCGGCACAGGTCGGTACTTGGCGGAGTTCAACAGACTCGGTGTACGGGCTGTCGGCCTCGACATATCCGAACACATGCTCCACAGAGCGGGCTGCCGGTTGGGCAGCAGAGCCGATCTTCTCTGTGCGGACATGAACCATATGCCGTTTGCCTCCGCATCGTTTGATCTGGTGGTTGCGGCGCGGGTATTTTCGCATCTTCCCCGCCTTTTGCCCGCATTGGCAGAAATCGGCCGGGTGCTCAGACACGGGGGGCTGCTCATCGTCACAGATGTCGACGGCCGACACAGATACGACCAGGTTACCGTGCCCACGCCAACCGGAAAAGTGCCCATTGTCACCTACAAAAGAAGCCTGACCCAGATGTTGTCGAAAGTGGCATCCGTGAACCAATGGCGTATAAAAGACTCACACCTCATAAATGCGATGACCGCCAGTTGGCTCCCCCCTTTAAACAGACTGACCTCCATCGACCGCACGGGTCGACGTCCAGTGGGTTATCTCATAGCTGTCGAGAAGGTATAAGCTTCAGGCGGGAGGATTCATTCGATGGCCATCAGGCACGATCCCTTGGACGTCGCCGCTTTGAACGCCTTGTCAATCTCTTCCGCCAGATCGTCGGTTTCCTCGATAATGCGTCGATGGTCGGTGGGCATGAGCAGATCACAGTTGTCACCTGATTTTTCTCCCATGATAAACCCATTCTGCCAGTCGGTGATGCCCGAGTCGTCCAGGCAGCCAGAGATGATGCCCGGAAGCTTGTACTCGCACCCGTTGGCCACACCCTCGGTATCGAGAAAGATGGAAAAACAATCGCCGCTTCCAGAGATGAATGCGCCGACCCCTTCGGCCACATCGTTGGCATCGGGCGCCTCGTAGTTCATCGATATCTCGCCATCATTGGTTTGATCGAAAAATACATATGTATAATCCACGATGTCGAGCCACGTATCCGAATCATCGTAGATGATTTCTATGGCATCCAGGAAATATGTACCCTCGATATCCGGCGGGTCATCTCCGGTATGGATGACCATGCCCACATCCTCAAGCGCTTCGCGTTGCTCTTCATCGAAAAAGTCGTCTACTTCGTCTGGAATTTCCTCTGATGCCTCATCATCGTCATCATCGTCATCATCTTCTTCAGTCGGATCTTCCGAGTCAGTACACTTGCCCGCTGTCAGTCCGCAGGCGAGAAACAAAAACATCAACCAGCTCGCTTTGTTTTTCATTTTTCCCCCTTGATTGGATTGTTTGGGATATGCATTTCTGCAGAAATGGTGCCAGTTCGATGGCCATCATTCTGAAATAGCGCTATCTGATTGAAAATATGGACAAAAATAGGGGGCATGATGCGCAGAACAGATGTCTCCTTGATGGAGTTGGATCTTGTTCTGATGTTAATTCTAAAAAAAATGGTCGTAGGGGATGACCCACCTGCGGTATTTTTTACACGAATTGGGTCCATGGGCACATTGAGCTTGAACCGTATGCCAAAATCGTTGTGGGAAAAGATGGATGTGTAGAGAAACGAAATGTATTGACTAAAATACTGTTTTGGTCTATATGTTTAGCTAAATAATCTTTCGTTTGCTCAACTGAGATATCGCTTCGTTTGGCTGGAATGGATGAATGATTGAAGATAAACGCGAACGCATTCTGGATGCGGCATTTGACAAATTCAAGCAATACGGATTTGTGAAGACAACCGTGGATGAAATCGCCCGCCAGGCCCAGGTTGGGAAGGGGACGATTTATTTTTATTTTAAGAGCAAAGAGGCCATATTGCTGGCTCTGGTTGATCGAGAGATGGCAAAGGGGTACGCGGAAATTGCCACGGCTGTGGCAAAGGAGAGAGAGACAGTAGATAAACTCAAGCGGGTGATCCAAGTATCGTTTGATTTTTTTCATAAGAATGCGTTGACCAGCAAAGTAATGGCTATGGATCAGGGGCTTGTGCTCGCGCTTATTACAGATAAAAACAAGGAGATTCAGCAGTTATCCATAGCAGTGATTAAGGCCTTGGTGGAGCAAGGGCAACAGGAGGGTGTGTTTCAGGAAATGGATAGCCAGCAGGTGGCTTATATTATTGATAGTCTGATTCGTTCGTTTCATTATTTGCACTATTTGGGGCTCGATATTTATAAACCAGATGCTATTCTGGACTCATTATTTGGGCTTCTTTTTTCTGGGCTGGGAAAAGGGTAAATTTTTTTGCCCCTGATCGACCAAAAAACCAAATTGGTCTATTTGTTTTATTGTGATAAGGAGGCATTCCATGGTAACAAAAGAAACATTCATAAAAAAGATCGAAGAGAGAAAAGCGAACCGGGAATATGAAATCAGTCAGATCCCGATTCGTTGGCTAAGAAAAAGATACCAGCGAAAACTGGGAAGTGATGACATCATGCGGGAATTCTTTCTTGAGGTGGGTGATTTTCTACTGAAATATTGCAATAATCCCTTTATCCGTCCCATATTTCATCTTGATAATGCCGTAATGGGGCCTTATCGGTTCAAATGGCAGTTTCGCCTTGGCCGAAAACCAAAACCCTTCATTGAATCGGTTCTCGATTATTATATGTTTTTTACATCCTATGGGGCATGGCCTGTTGATATTGACGAGGTGGGTGAAAAGAGGGTGGTGATGTATATGGATAAATGTACTGTCAAATGCGAGGCTCATCTTCCCTTATGCCTGGCAGCCACCTCTATGGAACCGCAGTTGTCCAAAAAATCGTGGTATGGGGCTACAGTGACTTATGCGGAACGGATTCCCGACGGAGCCAAGCGGTGCAAGCTGGTATTTGAACAGAAATAGCTAGAATCTTTTATGATTTTTTTCAAGGCTTTGCTTTAGACTACTGGGCTGGATCAGGCCGTGCTTGGGGCATCTAACCAAATCGGGGACGACCAGGCCACTGCGTCGTCCTCCTGGATGACGCGAACGAAATAATAACACCAGCCACTTGGGGTGGGTGGTTCAAGGGTACCTCGAATATCCGCTTCTTTGCCAGTGGCGTTAAGCTGGATCTCCTGCCCCTCATTGGAGACCAGCGATATCGATCGGATTGGCGCTGTGGCGGATACGACCACCCTGAACGGGACCGGCCATCCCACGACCAGTTCCTCTCCCATGGGTCGGCTGTCGATTTCGAACCATAACCCAATTTTCTCTCCAGATGTGGCATAGCACCGTCTGCGGCGAAGGGCATTGAGCACCCCTTCCCGGCTCACTTCGCTTGAAAATACGCCGGTCAACCCGCTGCGATGGGAATCTTGCTTGCGGCAGACGCCGTGGTGCCAGTTTAACCCGTGACCGTCTGATCCCCCCGTAAAGCCAAAGCGCAGCCCCTTATCGAGCGCGTCGGCAATGAATTCGCCGGGTTTATCGTCTCCGCGCGTGCCGATAGGGCCCGCGCCAATGCGCTCATATGCGCCGTGGCACGATACGATTTCGAAGCAGGTCTGTACGGTCGGGTCATGGGCTGACATGTTGGCGCCTGTCCAACCCACATGATGAGGGACGACCAGTGCGCCCAAGCGGTGGGCTGCCGATATCAATCCCTCACCGGTTTTTGTGGCATTGGATTCTCTAGACAGTACTGGCCCGCCATCGGCTGGCAAGTACACGACCTTGTGGCCAGGTCCTGGGTGTGCCCTCCCGGTCCATTCAAATGCCGTCAGGGTGACAAAGCGACCCGGGCGATAGAATTCATCGGCAATACGACGCATCTCAGCCCACTCTCCCGGCGGGGTTTGCTTTCCCAGAAAGCTTTCGTGATCAGCCACGGCAACGATGTCATCTTCATACCTGAATCGCGCGCGAGCGTAGGTTTCCTCGATCGTCCCAGTGCCGTCAGAGTGAGCGGTATGTTGATGAAGATCCCCAAAGAGAACGCGCTGACCAGCGACGATGTGCCGATGTTCCGGACGATAGGCAGACGCCCCGTCATCGCAGCGTATTTTTGCTTCCACTGGGCTGAGTTCAGGATGCCCCCTTACTGAAGCAATAACAGCTGGCAAGGTTCGCACGGCGATCCCATCCCGTTCCCTGCCGACGATCAGGATATGCTCGCCAGCAGAGGCCACTGCAAATCGACGCCCCCGGCATTGCCATCCTGGATCGTCGATTTGGATGCGGTCGCTCCAACCCTGGGTGCCGAGGTCCTGGCGGCGAATGCTCTGGGATCCGCGACCTATCACCACGAGATGCCCGTCGTCTGCAACGGTAATCGCGGGTGCCTCAAATCCCTGATCCTCACCGCGGGGTGGATCTTCGACGTCGGGCAGTGGGGCAACAGGTCGGCGCACGACATCGTCACGACCCATCTCGACGACGTGAATCTGCCGCGCGAGCCCAGGACCCGTCTTGGGGCTGTTGTCGGTTTGCCAGGCCACCCACACATTGCCTTGGGCCGAGGGATGCACCGCAGGCAACGCACAAATGCCCTGGGCGTCAGAACAAAGGGGAATGATATCACGATGCGCGGATCCTTTGTCCAGCCGTCGGGCCAAGATCTGAGACAGGCTGCGCCGGTGGTTTTGCCAGACCACAACCCCGCTGTTTTCCAAGCAGGCTACAGTTGGGGAAATATTGTATCCACCCCCATCGTCGATGCGCACGATCTCCTCAATGGAAAATGGATCCTCGCCCATGTGGGCAACAACCTGACGACCGCCCATTTGGCGGATGGTCCAGGCCAATACAAAATGGGTGGCTGACGTGCTGAGGGCTGGATGGGCTGGACCGCGGCGATGTGGGGTGATGAGGATGGGGGCACTGATCGACGATGGTGTGACGACAGCGACCTTTAGCCCGTCGATTTCATCTTCCTCCCCATCTACCCAGGCCGCGATAATACCGTCACCCCAGGGTGCAATGGCCAGCCCGGTGACGTGCGGCCGCGATGGTTCCCATCGTTGTGGTGTGGACCATTCGCCGCGGGGCGATCGCCGAGAAAATGCAATGCTCTCACCTGTGGGTCCAAATGAAATCCACGAAGTCCATAAATTTCCTATTCTATCCTGACAAACCACTGGTGAGCGGCCATATCCCGACTCTTTCATCACCCATCGTTTCGGATGCTGCACGCGGTTTCCCGAATTTCCTTTTAAACCAATAAAATTGTATATTTATGTAACATAGTCGCTATTGGGTTATCAATATTTTTTTGCTAACGCGCCACAGAAGCTATTGCCAATGGCGCCAGCGCATTGGGATTTCAGGTGCCTCTTTGGCAGCGGTTGCCAGTATTTTTACACCCATTTTGAGCAGGTCTCTCGTTACATGGACATAGCCCTGAGGCGCTGGGCCGAGATCTGTGAACCCATTTGCGTCTGGGGTCAGCCGTTCCCAGTTGTAAAACAGGCGCCCCCAGTCGCTCTTCATTACCTGGTGCACCCGGCGATTGCCATTTTTGGGGTACCAATACAGATCATGGTAAATAACTGATGCCAGATAGGACCACGGGGCGAGCCAGGTTTTGAGGGACCATTCCACCAGATGCTTGAGGCGGCCCCAATAGATTTCGTGTTGCATTCTCGCTGCAAACGTTAGCTCTTCGGTCGGGTCTGTGAACCGCCAGTTCTCTTCGGCAGCCTGGGGATCGCCGACGATCTCGATTTCCCTGGGATTCCCGCATCCGAGTTTCATATCATGGGCCAATCGAATGAACCGGATATCCAGGGGATCGTACCCCATCATCTTTGCGGCGACCGCGTCAATGGCCACCTGATCCGAAGAGGCCAGCAGCACATTCTTCACATGGGGTCGCATGCACCGCGGCCCAGGGCCATCGCCGGCAAATGTACCGTCCATGACCGCAAAGAGGCCCCGGTGGATTTTCTTCTGAATCATGAGCAGATCGCAAAGGGTCTCGTGGATGACCGGATGGGTCCAGTGGCGATGCTCGTTTAGGAGACCGCCAAAGGCATTTTTCATCGCACCTGTTGTGGTGGTAAAGATATGGTTTTTTATGGTGGGCAAGTGGATGATATTTTCGCCAATGAACCGCTTGGGAATACTAAACCCCTTTGGAAAGACATCCCCGAGCACCAGGAATTTCTTTGTTAAATCTTGAACCGCGTCCCCAATGGGAATCCATTCCTCACCCTCGTACAGATGAACGTTGCGCAGGCCATGGCTGTCGATCACGTGCTGATGCTTGTTTTCCCGTTCCCCCAGATGGGCGTCGATGACAACGGTCCGATTGTGGCAGCCATGAATGAGGGCTGGATCGTATCCATCCTGTTTCATCGCGTGAATAACGCCGTCGAGCTGCCACGGCGTGGTCGAGCTCGCTGGAAAAAAATGGTGCCAGCTGATGTTGATTTTCAGGGCAGTGTCCGCGTCTTTTGCGACCTCGTCCTGGTAGCCGGCCAAATGCATCAACGCCTGGTAATCGCGGCGTACGGTACTCGGGGTGGTCTTGAGTACGGCGACCTTTGATTTGGTCATGGTTTTCCTCATTCGAATAAAGGTATCAGCCACTGGCTATTAATCTTTTATCATATATCCGATTATCTAATGAATTTGTCCTTAAACTTGATATTTCCATGACATTTGGATCCTAAAATCCCGATCCATTATGTGCTGACGGCCCTACTGAAGCGGCGCGCGATAGGATTTAAAAGGATGTATCAGAGTTCGGTTATCGTGGGAACAGGGAGTTATATTCCCGAGGAAGTGGTCAAAAATAAGGCTTTTCTCGATCGCGCGTTCTTCTCTTCCCAGGGGTGTGTCCTCGACAAACCCAGCGATCAAATCGTGGAGAAGCTCGAGGAAATCACAGGCATCAAGGAGCGGCGATATGTCAGCGGAGACTTGGTCGCATCGGATATTGCGTTTTTTGCCGCTGAAGATGCCCTTACATCGTCGAGGATCGATAGAGAGACCCTGGATTATATCGTGGTGGCGCATAATTTCGGCGATATTCAAGAGGACAACCGGCGCACCAGTCTCGTTCCATCCCTCGCAGCCAAAGTCAAGCACAAGCTCCGCATATCAAACCCCTACACCGTGGCTTATGACTTGCCGTTTGGCTGTCCAGGATGGGTTCAAGGGCTCATCCAGTCCCATCAGTTCATGAAAGCCGGTGATGCCAAGCGCGCGCTTATTATCGGCGCTGAGACCTTGTCCCGGGTGTCAGATCCCCACGACCAGGACAGCATGATCTATTCGGACGGCGCTGGCGCAGTGATTCTGGAGTGGCAAAAAACAGTCGAGCAGGTGGGGATTTTATCCCATGTATCCCGTTCTGACACGTTTGCACACGCCCACTTGCTCCAGATGGATACCTCGTATCATCCAGATGCGAGCGAGCGTGGTTCTAACCTGTTTTTAAAGATGCAGGGCCATCGGGTGTATAAATACGCGCTCAAAACCGTCCCGCTCGTCGTACAGGAGAGCCTGGATAAAGCAGGCATCCACTTGGACCAAATCAGCAAGGTGCTCATTCACCAGGCCAACGAGAAGATGGACGACGATATTTTAAAGCGCCTTTTCAGCCTCAACGGCAACAAGAACCTCGACCGGGCCACCATGACCGCGCTAATGCCAATCACAATTTCGTGGTTGGGCAACAGCTCGGTAGCAACCATTCCTACCTTGCTGGACCTCATTGCCAAGAACAAGCTGAACGGCCACCACATCGCCTCTGGTGACGTGGTCATCCTCGCCTCGGTCGGGGCCGGAATGAATATCAATTCAGTCGTCTATAAAGCTGCATAAGTAGCTGTTTTATAACCAGCCCCCCTCTTAACATCAGCCCACAAATATTGTTCTTTTGTTATAATTTGTATCAGCCATAGCGGTTCGGGGTTAGCCTGGGATCAGCCCAGGTTATAAAATTAATCCGCTGCTGCAGATAACGAATAAGTTAAACATTGTGCATATATTTTAGTGAAAATGTATATAATTAGAATAAAATATATAAAAATCTAATAGAATAATGGAAATAAATATGATAATGTAACACCCAAGGCATAGTGATCGGGTACGGCATTAAAACACATAGAAAAGAGAGAAAAAAAGGAGGCATTAAGAATGACAAGACACAATTTAAGAAGATGCGCGCTCCTGGTCTGTCTGGCGATTGGCCTTGGGACCATGGGCGCTGCGGCAAACGTATGGACCGCGCCATACAAACCACCGGCTGAGGGCAGTGACCGGCACCGGGCTGCACTGGTGCAAACCCTGGAAAATCTTAGTCAGGCACGCCAGCTAGCAGTGGGGCAGGGTGCCACAGAGCGTGCACTCGCTTCCCTCGATCGCCTGGCAGGGAGCGTTCGGGCGATCATCGATGGACAGCCAAACAACACATTCCCGGTCATGCGCGGTGGGCATCGGTTACTGCCGGGCGTTGATGACTACCAGCTGATTGTCAAGTTCCATCCGGCATTTGTGGCGGACATTGACGATCTAGGCGACTTGCAACTGTCTCGGATGCAGCCGCGAGCGGCCGTTCGCGAGCTCATCGCTCAGTACGACCTCCACTTTAAGCGCGCCGTATTGCTGTCGCCAGAACACTTGGAACGGCTCAAAGACCCTGTGCGACGCCACCTCAGCGACCACAAGGGATTCAACGTGCTCAACTTTTCCGGGCTATTAAATGTGTTGGTCGCGGATGACGCTCCTGAGCGATTGATCGACATTGCGGTTGCGTTCGAGCAACTCGACGAAGTTCAGTACGCATCTGTGGTGCCCACAGACTCAGAACCCCCACCTATCGACTACTCACCGACCACCCCAGATTTGGTAGGAGAGCAAACCTATCGCGGCCCTGATCCGGGCATCGATGTGGATTACGCGTGGAGCCTGGGATTGCGCGGGGCCGGACTCACGGTTACTGATATGGAGCATAGCTGGGGAGCGCTGGATCACGAAAACGAGGATGTGCACGAAGATCTGCACGAGCAGGACATTGCCTATGGGTTGCCGTGGAAAACGAATGATTTTGAAGATCATGGGAACGCGGTCATGGGCCTCTTACTGGCAGGTGAAAACGGCTACGGCATCCAGGGCAGCATACCAGAAGCAGCAGGGCTGGTTTACTCGACCATGCACGGGGATACCACGGTGTTGGCCGCGGCCATCGGTGATCTCGACGTCGGTGACATCATGCTGATGGAGATGCAACGGGGCAACGGCGGCGTGCCTGATATCCCCAAGGCCAACTGGGATCTCGTCAAGGAGGCTGTGGACGCGGGTCTCGTCGTAGTGCAAACAGCGGGCAACGGCAGCCAAGACATGGATTCTTCCCAGTACGATGAATACAACGCCCGGGGAGACAACGGCGCGATCCGGGTGGGCGCTGGATCGCCAAACACCCAGCACGACAAGCTGGGGTTCAGTACCTACGGCTCGTGTGTTCATATCCAAGGCTGGGGGTCGGGCGTCTTTACAATTGGATACGGCGCATACGAAACCTATGGCGGGGATCCAAACCAAGAGTACACCGCCAGCTTCGGTGGTACGAGCTCGGCCGGACCGGTTGCCACATCGGCCGTGGCGCTGGTCCAGGAGTATGCCATTCAACAGCTAGGCGCTCCGATGACATCGCAGGAGTTGAGAGAACTCCTCGTCCAAACCGGGATACCCCAAGGTAGCGGCGGGCACATCGGCCCACTCCCAAACATCCGCGCAGCGATCGAGGAGATCGGCACTGACACCGACACGGATACCGATACCGACACGGATACCGACACGGACACCGATTCAGACACGGACACGGACACCGATTCAGACACGGACACGGACACCGATTCAGACACGGATACGGACACCGATTCAGACACGGATACGGACACCGATTCCGATACGGACGCAGACACCGATTCAGACACCGATACCGATGCTGACACGGACTCGGATTCAGATAGTGACTCAGACTCGGACAGTGATGCTGACTCGGACAGTGATGCAGATTCGGATAGCGATGCTGATGGCGATAGTGATGAAGGTGACGATGCCAGCTGTGGATGTTCCGAGGTGGGGAAGGCTTCCTCTCAATCCATCATCGGTTACCTCATTTCAGGCGCGCGCCTTTAAATTTGATCTTCACTAGCAAGAACGGCAGCACCGCCATCACGGCCGTAAAACTGGCACCCACACCTAGACAGCCGAGCACGCCGATAGTTTGAAGCCCCTTGTGGCTCACGAACAACAGCCCCATGAACCCGGCCATAGTGGTGAGGCTGCTCGCGGTGATGGTAAAACCGGTGGTGCGGATGTTTTCCCCAATGCGTTCAGATCCCAGGGAAAGGTGACGGTGGTAGAGATGGATAGCGCTGTCGATGCCCACCCCCAAAATGACCGGAACCACAATGAGGTTGTAAAGACCGATGCGGATGTCGAAAAGCCCCATTGCGCCGACACACCAGAGGGATCCGGCGACGATTACCGCAACTAGAGTAAGCGTTGCTTTGATACTTTGCGTAAAAGCGAACATGAGCACAAAAAGGGCGATTGAGATGACGGCGAGCAGTCTTCCTCCGTCCGCCTGGACCATCTTGACCACATCGGCCAGGATAAAGCCGCTCGACGCTATTGGAAGCCTCTGCCCCGCGAAGCTGAGCTCCCCGAATTTCTTTTGAAAATTCTGCACCACAAGGGCGTTCCAATCCTCGATCTTGGTGTACAACTGACCGAAAATGCCCAGCTGTCCGTTTTTCTCGGTGAGCATTCTAGAGACCCACTGGGGTAGCTCGTTTGTTGTAAACGGCTCGGCCTTGGCCATGACTCGAAGCTCGGTGAGGAACGCTTTGTTCTTTCCCTTTAATCGATCAAAGGCGGGCTTTTGAACCAGCTCGTCTATTTGAGAGATGATTTTACCACGCCTCTTTTGATCCTCCATCTCGGGTACAAAGGTGTATAACGTTACAAAGCTACCTATTTCAGGGGCCTTGCCACTGCTAGTTATATCGATCATGTAATGGTGAAACTGTTTCATCTGCTCGTGAGACCGGCCCAGGGCAATCGCCGGTGCAGTACCGCTCTTTTTGCCCACTGCCCTGCCATAGCGCATGCCCGAGCTCACCTTCTTGGCCCTGAGATTTCTAAAATCGTATTCAAACCTGGCACTTCTGGCAAAATATACACCTATTAGCGTGAGCACCACACCAACAATAAACACCGCTGTTACAGCCCGCTTCAGCCCTGGACCATCCCAAAAGGATCCCTCTGTTTTTGATGGAGCAGCGGCCGGCTTTTGTTTGAAGATGCTATCGAACAGGAAGATCAGAGGCGGCAAAAGGACAGTATACGACAACACGCAAAACATGAGCCCCAAAGAGGCCACAACGGCGAACTCTTTGAAACCCTCGAAATGACTGGCCAACAGGGTCAAAAGCGAAGCGATGGTTGTAAGTGCGGCCATGATCAGCGCCTTGCCCGTATCTGTTATCGCGGTCTGGGTTGCTTTGAAAACGGTTTGCCCGCCCCTCATCTCGATGGAGATTCTGCTGTACAAGTGAATCCCGTAATCGATGCCCATCCCGACGAGCATGGCCAGCACAAACACCGTGAGCACGGTAAGGCGGCCGTAGATGACGGCGGTGAGCGCCAATGTCAACGATCCAGCCACAACTAATGGAATGAACACGCTCAGGATCTGCCTCAGTGACCTAAAAAACAGGACCATCAACAGCAGAACCAGCGAGACACTGATGGAGGTGGCGATTCGACCGTCCGCTGCCACCGCGTCCACCTCCTTGAAGCTGCGATAGGCCCCTACCACCTTGGCCCGTATGCTCTTGTCGAATGCGTGCACGTCGATCTCCTGGATCAACTTCTCGCCCCTGTCGAGCGCCCACATTGCGTAATTCAGGTCTGTGGAGGGCTTGCTCAATTGAACCAGCACCACGCCCACCTTGCCCTCAGGTCCGATGAGCCGTTGTCTCAAATGTTTTGGCAACGCATTTTTCGCGCCTTTCATATCATCGGATGCTACGGCGAAAAACGAGTGAAACGCCTCTTCTATCTGGGGTGGCAGCCCCAGCTTTTGGGGCAGCTCCGGATTGTACCAGCCATCTATTCCCTTTGATGGTCCTGCCTCTACCTCCTCCTCGTCAGCATCATCTGAGAGTAAATCCACTCCACCCGGAATGGCTGCCGCAGCCTCGACGGTTAGGTCGTATACCAGGCGCTCTCTAAGGCCCATGAGCTCTTCTTGGGGCAGATAGTAAAGCGCTCGCTGCTTAAAAAAATCCACCTTTCGCTCCACTTGAACCCATATGGCGTCGTCCCATTTTTCAGCTATCTTCTCTTGTAGCACATCTTGGATATTGGCTATCGCCTGAGCATTTCCATCTTCGGATCGAATCGCGATGGTGAAAAAATCAGTGGAACCGATTCGCTTTTTACTCTCTTCCAAGGCCGCCACGCTCGCCGTTCCTTTGGGGAGCAGGGCGGCCAGATCGGTCACGATGCGCAGATTTTTATTGGTATAGAAAACACAGCTGGCCGCGATGGCGAGTGAGAGTGCGAGAATAACCCCCGGTCTTTTCGCGCACAGGTCCACGTAGTTTTGTACGGAGCGCTCGAGTCTGTTATTTAGCCTGGTCAAATCGCTTGAAATCGTCGTTCATTGCTGCAAGTGTTTTTCCCGCATCCCGCTCACTGGCACGGACCCAGAGCTTCCGTTCCAGGAGATTTGGCAGGGATTCTATAACAATCCGAAAAGCAAATTGAAACAAATGAAAATGCCCGTTGCGCAAGCTGATCAACATAAACTGAAAAAAACAAACAGACCGAGTTTTGAACCAGGGCGGGATGACAAAGGGTTTGAATTGAGGCGCCAGCCAGGTAGTATGGTCCGCATCGAAAGGACCGATCATGGACAAACCAGACAAAAATGGACTTTACGAAGACTATACGGCCGCAGTGGACGGCTTTTCAAACCACAAGGAAGACGACATGCTCACCGACCCCGAGGCCGTAGCCGCGATCAAGGAGATGGAGGAGCGAAAACGGGCGATCGCGCATGGCCAGAAGCTGCTCAGCACGCGCGAGCGCTTGGGGTTTACCTTGACCGAGCTTGGTCAGAAGACCGGCATCGACGAGGAGGTGCTCTCCCAAGTGGAAAAGGGGGAATCGTTCCTGCCCCTGGGCCAGTTAAGCGCCCTGTCCAAGGCGCTCAATTTGCGGGTATCTGATGTGATTTCCACCGGCAAGGAGCGCTTCACCATCGTCCGATCCGGGGATCGAGAGCGGTTTTCCAGGTTTGGCAAGGCCAAGCAGGCCAGCCAGGGATACGAGTACGAGGCATTGGCCCTGCAGAAGCAGGACCGCAAGATGGAGCCGTTCGTGGTCACCTTGCACCCGAGCGATGACGCAGAGCAATCATCCCACGATGGACAGGAGTTCATCTTCGTCCTCCAAGGTGCAGTGGAGCTGGTTATCGAAGACAAAAGAGAACTGCTGGGGCCCGGCGATGCGGCATACTACGATTCCAACACGCCGCACCATGTACGGGCCCATGGGCCAGAGCCGACCAAGATTCTCGCCGTACTGAGCAGTTAAGACAGGGGACATCCACACTTGACTTCGATCAAAAAGGCCGTCAACAATCGATGATTGGGGTGTAAACTTCTAGCTCGCCATGGAAGCAGCGGCGCAGAAGAAAGGTTCAGCAAAGATGATTGGAGACAAGCTCGTCATTACGGATTACCATCGCCAAAATGGCAAGAAGGTCGCAACGGCGATTCTAGATCTGCGCAGTAAACACCGTCGCATCATCGGTGCGACAGTGGCTGGTGAATCCGGATCTGGTAAGTCGGAGACAGCGGCGACAACAGCCGAATACCTCGGCACGCAGGGGCTTAATGTGGTCATTCTGGGCCAGGACGATTACTTTGAGCTGCCGCCGAAATCAAATGCGCGCAAGCGCCGAGAAGATATCACCTGGGTCGGTCCTGGGGAGGTGCATTTGGATCTGATGAATGCACATTTAAAGGATGCAAAGGCAGGGGCAAAAGAAATTGACAAGCCCCTGGTGTATTTTGAAGAAGATCGGATCAGCAATGAGATTGTTTCTTTGACCGGCATTGATGTGATTATCGCAGAAGGTACATACACCACACTTCTCGACGCGGCTGACCTTCACGCATTTATCGATGCGACGTATCACGCCACCCTGAAACACCGTAAAAAGCGAGCCCGGGACGAGACAGAAGGGGACTTCATCGAGCAAGTGCTCGAGATCGAGCACTGCATCATCTCATCCCATAAGGAGAAGGCCCATATTATCCTTCCTCCCCCTCCGTGAGGTCACCGGTGAATCATCGACGCGATGCATGGATGATCGGCTTGGGCATTGGGATAGGCGCAACAGTTACAGCTGTGCTTTTTCTAAGCGGGCGATCTGGTTCTGATGGGCCTGCCAAACAATCATTTTCAGTAGCGCAACCGTTTGACAGCGATGCAGCGCACAGTGGACCCTCTGATGACCCGATCCCGTTTACGCGAGACATCACCGGCACCGGCACATTGACAGGCACTGTCAGAGACGCTGATGGAACGCTAATCACATCGGCAATCGTTCGTATTCATCTAACGGATCAGCCCTGGTCCCATCCGGATCCACTGCTAACCGCAACCACAGACCGTGCTGGACAATTTGCCTTTGAAGGGTTGAGTGAGGCCCTGACCTACCAGGTGTGGGCATTTGCGCCTGAACGGTCGGTATCGAGTCAGCGCCATGCGCGATGCGGTGCCCCGGTCGAGCTGGTGCTCGAAGACGGGAGCGCGTTGACCGTATCATTTATCAAGCCAAACGGAGATCCAGCCGGATCCACCCGTCTTCAGATCGCAGGAACAGATCTGTGGCCGAACCGTCAAACCAAGACGCAGCCAGATGGGGCAGTAACCATCGCTGGACTGCGGGCGGGTGAATACGTCCTATGGGCCCATGCGCCTGGATTTGCCCATATATCAGCGGATCCGATTCGCATCGAACAGGGGGATGAATGGGTCTCTGATATTGAACTCGAACCCGCGGGAACCGCCAGCATCACCGTTATCAATGCCCAAGGCAACCCGGTTGGCGAAAACGCGACCGTCATTGTTAGACCTGTGGGAAACGCGCTTCTTGCTCGCGCTTTTTCCCCAAATTTATCCGGCCGGGCAGGTATTTGGGGGCTTGTAGAAGGCATATATTCCGCAACGGTTGTCGCAAAGGGGTATATTCAGTCCTCACCGATTCAATTCCGTCCAGGGGATAATGTCACCGTGCGTCTCGAGCAGGGCGTTGGGGTTTCTGGAATGGTTCAAACCGAAGACGGCATACCCATTGCTGGCGCCTCTGTTGCGGTGGATCAAGCGTTTAACAACACCATGGTCGCGCTGCCGTTTAGTAGAGACCGGGATTTTGGGCATCGCCTGGTACGCGCTGCCGGTAGGGGATGGCCCTTGCTGCAAAGCATCGAACCGGAACCGGGTCGCGTCCTTTCCGGACCCCATCATATGCCCCTTCCTCTGGTCGATGCGACCCAGTCAACGGGCGGGATTGAGACCTGGCAACCGACGGATGCAACCGGCCGATTTGCGATCGACGGCCTCCCTCCTGGCAGGCTGTCGGTATCTGCTACCCACCCGGATTACGTGTTGCACCGGGCTGCTGAATTGATCCTGGCACCCCAAACTGCGCCGTCAGATATCGTGGTTACCATGCGTCCCGGCACGACCCTCACTGTTCGCGCTGTGGATGAGCGCGGCTATCCCGTGCGCGGTACTGAAATCGCGGTCTATGACGCAAATGGCGGTCTCTTGAGAACTACCACCGTCGAGAACGACGGGTACACCACGCTAAAAAATTTGCCCAAGCAGTACAAAATTGAAGCCCGGGCCCAGGGCCGGGTCGCTGCCACCAGGAATGTGCGAAGTAAGCCTCGAAGCACGATGGAGATGGAAATTACCCTCCCCTTGGCTGACAAAACCCTGCACGGGCGCGTGTTGAACGAGAACGGTTTCGGCATATCAAATGTTACTGTTACGGCTCGCGCGATATCAAAAGGCCTGGCCCAGGCCCTCATTACCACAACCGAGGCAGACGGAACATTTTCATTGACGGGTGCCGGCAGTGGTCCTTACCATCTTACAGCAGCCGGAAAAGATCGCGGTCGGGCCCAGACCACAAACGCTACCCATCAGGAAGACATCAAGCTCGTCTTGAAAACTGAACCCGATCGGGATTCGAATTTGGTACAGGTCGCCGAAGTCGACGAGGCACCTTCCGCAGAGCATGCCTCGACCCCATACGGCACGGCAGACAACCTCGGTGTCGTGCGGACCCAGAAACCAACGCCAGGCACCTGGGCCTCGACTGATGTATTTGGGCAGGCTGACCCCCTTCCGGTCACCGGTCCGCCACCCGGAAGGGGCGGACTGCCCATCACTATCGGCGGTAGTCCGGGCCGGGTCATTGTTACGGGTATTTCACCCCAGTCGAATGTGGCCCTTACTGACCTTTCAAAAGGAGATCGGATTGTCGCCATCGATGGCAAGAAAGTGGCCGGGCCGGCAGCTGCGCGCAAGGCACTTTTGGGTTCCATCGGTTCTGTTGTCCTCCTCGAAATAGAAGGAGACGATGGGCGCTACACCGTAGTCGTCCAGCGCGTGCGCATATCGTCCTCCCAATGATGAAAATTTTTCAAATTGCTTTACTTTGCTACCCCGCCTACTATGGTCTTGCATTGCAGCCCAGTAGGCCATGACCAAGGAGAGAATAATGACTGCATCAAGGAGTTACATCAATCAGATCGGCGAACTGGTGGTGGAAAACGGCTATGAGATCGTCTCGCAACAAGAAAACACCGTACAAATTCGAGATCTTGAAAGCGATATCCTCATCACACTGGCACTGGAAGATGACGTGTTATTCAATACAATATCCTGCGAAACACTGCCCGCAGACGCCATTACCCCGGCATTGATGCACACGTTGCTGTCAGCGGAAAACGGCATCTCCACATCTTCGTTTCAATTGTATCACCTGGACTCGGGTAAGGTCGCTGTGACGCTGAACAATTTTTGCAAACTGCAGGCAATGGGTGCAGACGACGAGGATGACATCCTCTCATGTCTCGATTTTCTGTTGGTCGATACGGTTGCAGCCCGAGCACTTTTGGAAAGGTAAATCAACCACCTGTGCGTGCGCGCTGGATACGGATATAAAAAAGGAGAACATCATGTCTGGATTTTTCAATCGTCTATCGAGAGTTTTCAAAGGCAAAGCCAACGAAGGTATGGATGCCCTGGAAGACGCAACATTCGAAACAACGGTCAAGCAGACCATTCGCGATATGGAGAGCGAGCTCAACCGAGTTATTAAGGCCTCGGCAGAAGCCATGAGCAACCACAATCGCTTGGAAGCAGAGTATGAGAAGTATCAACGTCAGTCAGCAGACTGGAAGGATAAGGCAAAAGCAGCGCTCGCTTCAGGTAGGGAAGACCTGGCGAAAAAAGCACTTGCCAAAAAGAGTGAAGCAGATAGGCAGATAGCCTCGATGGAACAAGCCGTCATTGACGCCCGATCCGTGCGGGACAAGCTCAAGGGTCAGGTCGATCAGCTCCGAAAGAAAATCGCCGAGGCAAAGCGAACATCATCGACCCTCATCGCGAGGAAGAACGCGGCCAAGGCCCAAAAGAAAGTGGCCCAAGCCCTCGCCGGTGTGGCAGAGGGGGACAATGCCTTTGCTTCGCTCAAGCGGTTCGAAGATTCGGTGGCAAAAGAAGAGGCCGTGGCAAAGGCGTATGACGATATGACCGATACCGGCGATGCCGATCTCGAAGCTGAATTTGCCGCACTCGATATGTCAGACGCTGACGCCGAGCTCGACGCCTTAAAGGCTGAACTGTCTAGCGAAAAGAAGTAGTCCGCGGGATCCATGCTAAAGGAATTTCTTGTTATCATACTGATCGCCGTTGCCGGTTGGCTCGTGTTTTCCGCATTTCGCCGCAAAAACAAGAACAAGAACAACAAGTTGAAGGCAAAAGGCGATGTTAATCTGGCCGACCTTCGCCTGTGGCATGCGCGCACAGGCGATATCATCGAGATCCGCGCTGCTGGCGATGACTTCGAAGATCTGAGCTTTGCAGTGGACAAGCGGCATCGATATGAAACTGACAGTGATGTGTCTTTTGAACTGATCGGTACGTACAAAAACCAGCGCATCTACCTGGAATACTCAGAAGGCGATGAGGGGGCCGTTCTGCTGTCCACCCAACCGGCCTCGACCATTGAAACGCTTGGTCTCAATGAAGAGGATTTGATACGCATGGATGAGGCACAATCCACTGCCGAATCATTTTCATTTGACGGCAGTGTTTGGCGGTATGCATTGAGCGGTGAGGTGGGATTCTTCGAGAACAACGCGAGCGATGGCGAAGGATTTCATAATGGGGATGGGTTTTATCATTGGGAGTTTATATCTGAAGATGGAAAGCGGCGGATCAGTATTGAAAAATGGCCAGGGGAGCCCTTTGAAGCGCGCCTCTTTGATCACATCCATCCCGACGACATTACCATCTATCGCGGATAGGTGACGCACGCGGACCGAGGTGAACTATACGCCTTCTAGAAGGATGATCAGATGGATAAAAAATCTAACCTCTATCTAGCCGGAGCGGCTGTAACGGTGGTACTCATCGTTGCGCTCATCGCCGGTGGTGGGTTGAACGAAAAGACCCGAGCCCTGCTGGATGCTGAGCTCGCCGCATTCGATCAAAACGTTCAAGGAGCGGCCCAGCTCGAGCGGTCGACCCGCGAATATCTAAAAAAGGATCCGTCCCTGTTCACTGACGTCAAAGCAGATTGGGAAAGCAAGCTGGCGCAGGCACAGACGCATTTTAACGCTGCAAAGGCCTCCCTTAGCCAAGCATCCGAGGCTGCCAGTCAAGACAACGATGATCTAAAAGATAAGATTGATGCTGCGATCCAATCGGCAAAGGCGTTCTCCACAGAGGGACTGGCAGTGGTTACTACAGTGGCGAGCAGGGCCCGAGATCGCGCAATGTTCAAACAGAATCGCGCACAGCGTGTAGCAGATACAGAGCGCCGATACCTAGAAATTGCGACAGTAGATCTCGCGGATATCAAGGCACAGGTCGCCCGGGCATCCATTGACTGGCCTGCCAAAAAGCCCCAGTTGGACGGCTACTTGGCGCTGGTTGCCGATGTCCCGCAGACTGCTTCAACATTGTGGCAACAGGTACAACAGGAGACTGCCAAACCCAACGATCAGATCCACTGGGCACCCCTTATCGGCAGTGTAGAGAAATTGGACGCCCTTTACGACCGGTTCAAGCGCGATGTAAAAGTCGTGCCATCCCTGTGCAAGCAGCTCTACACCTCGTGGGATAAGATATTAGAGGATATGGAAATCGAAGAGGGCACGGAGGTTGCGTTTTACCACACCTATCGCATGGTAACGGTTACCATCGTCGATATGGCGACGCGGGAAAGTACCAGCACCAACACCTCCCAACGTGAAAAGATCACACGTGACGTCTACGAAAAGACAAAGGGATACTTGGGCATGGCCCTAGCATCCAAACCAGCCGGCAAGTTCGATAGCGAAGCCACATCGGTTGCGCAACCGCCCGGGTACGCGTACATGTGTCCTCCCAGCCAGAACGGAAATCAGTACGGCTCTTGGCAGCGGGGAAGCGGGGGCAGCTCCTTTTGGGTCTGGTACGGCCAATACGCATTCTTGAGCAGTCTGCTTTGGGGTGCCAGGGGAACGACCATTTTTGGTCGTCACTACAATGACTATCGAGGGCATGCGGCCAGGGGCAAGACGTATTACGGACGAGATCAATTTGGCAAGCAGCGCTACGGATCGGTCGGAACCGCTACGCGCCAGCGCTACGGTGCAAAGAGCAAGTACTTGAGATCCGGTGGCTATGCCCGCTCCAAATACGTGCGCAGTGGGGGTACATATCGCGGTAGCCGGTATACGAGAGCTGCGTCATCTCACCGCTCCTCACCCTTTGGGCGAAGCGGGCGTTCCCGCAGTTGGGGGCGCAGCAGCAGATTCGGAGGTGGCAAATGATAGTTGATGATTGGCATGCCCTCGGTCTGGGACTCGCCTATGTGGTGCTCGGCGTCGTCATTCTGCTCGTTGCCAAGATCGTCCAGAATGCGGTCACGCCCTATAGGATCGATGAGGAGCTCACAAAGAAAGACAACGCTGCGTTGGGCCTCAGTATCACGGGCTATTTTGCGGGCGTGATTATTATCTACTTGGGAGCAGCAGTTGGGGATGAGATCCCAGTAAGGGAGATCAGCAGGGGGGACCTGCTCAAGACAGTGGGTATCGATGCGCTCTATGCGCTTATCGGCGTCGCAGCGCTCAACGTGGGCCGCGTGGTGGTGGACAAGCTGGTGCTCTACAAGTTCAGCACGAAAAAGGAGATAATCGAAGATAGGAACGTCGGTACCGGCGCAGTGGAGTTTGGCTGCTATATCGCCACAGCCCTTACCATTGCCGGTGCCATTAGCGGTCACGGTCATTGGTGGTCTGCCCTTGCATTTTTCGGATTGGGACAGGTAACGTTAATATTGTTTGGGTTTTTCTATCAGCTCATCACCTCTTATGACATCCACGAAGCCATCGAAAAGGACAACGCAGCCGCGGGTGTTGCGTTTGGCAGTGGATTGATAGCCATTGGCATTATCCTGTTCAAAGCCACGAGCGGCGATTTTATTTCGTGGCGAGAAAATCTAACGGAGTACGGGGTAGTAGCGGCCGTGGGGTTTGTCGTCATGCTCCTCCTGCTCAAGGTAACCGATAGTGTCTTTCTTCCCAATACAACGCTTGCCAAAGAAATCGCACGAGATCGAAATGTCGCAGCTGCGTGGATAGAAGGGATCGTCAGCATTGGCATGGCCACAGTAATCTGCTTTATGCTCTAGGATATTTTATGGATCTCACGGCACAGCGCCGCCGGTTCAAACACGCCGGCACGGTCCTCGGTATCTCGACGATCCTGATGGGGGCGTGCGGCATTGTCTACGAATATACATTGGGGGCCCTCGGTAACAATCTAATGGGAAGCTCCCATGAGCAGATTTTCGTCATTATCGGACTGATGCTGTTTGCCATGGGGATTGGTTCCGCGCTTCAAAAGAAAATCACCAAGGACCTGATAGACAGGTTTCTTCTGCTGGAAATAGCACTCGGCTTTGCCGGGGGTGCGAGTGTGCTCGTCATCTATGTAACATTTGTATACACTACGTTTTACGCGGTCACCATGTATGCGTTCGCGTGCTTGATCGGTGTCCTTATTGGATTGGAAATTCCCTTGCTCATCCGAATCAACAGTACATACGCATCTTCTCTTCGGGCCTCCCTTTCCAATATTCTCTGCATGGATTACTTGGGTGCGCTCGCCGGTGCGCTCGTGTTCACCTATTTCTTGCTTTCGCGGCTCTCCATCGAGCGCATTGCCCTGGTGCTCGGCATCATCAATACCCTCATCGGCATGGGCGGGCTTTTTTATTTTTGGCCCCTCGTGCGAAGACAGGGAATACTGCTGACCGCTGGTATTGCTATTTCTCTTGGCCTCGCCCTTTCCGCAGGTGCAAGCGAGGGGTGGATGGCCACATTGGAGCAGCGCTGCTTTCGCGACCCCATTATTTTGTCAGAAACCACGACCTATCAGCATTTGGTCATGACCAAGCGAGGTGACCGGACCCATCTCTACATCAACGGCCATCTCCAATTCAGCTCTGAAGACGAGCATATCTACCACGAGTTGTTGGTGCACCCACCCATGGCGGTGGCAAACAGCCGCAAGCAGGTGCTCGTCTTGGGGGGTGGGGATGGTCTTGCCGCACGGGAAATCCTGCGATATGGGGATGTGGCAGATATAACCATAGTCGATCTGGATGCGCGCATCACTGAATTGGCAGCGACCCATCCCGACCTGATACGGCTCAACCAGGGCGCGCTCATCGGCAGTCGCGTCTCCATTGATGCGGCCCAAGGCCTCTCACCTGGCCCCCTGTCTGAGGTCAAACGGGCCACAAAAGCACCACACGAGCTTCATGGAAAAACAGCCTATGCCATCGCACAGGTACACGTTGTAAATATCGACGCTGATTTGTTCATCCGAGGCCTGCACGGGCCTTACGATGTGGTCATCATCGATTTTCCCGATCCCAGCACGGTCGAACTTGCAAAACTCTACTCGGTCGAATTTTACAAAGCCTTAAAGCGCAGCATGTCGCCACGGGCTGTGATGAGCATTCAGTCCACCAGCCCTTTCCACGCCAAACAGGTGTATTTGTGCATTGGAAAGACCCTTGAACAGGCTGGCTTCAAAACCCTGCCCTACCATCAAAACGTACCGAGCTTTGGCGAGTGGGGATGGCATCTGGCCTGGACCCACGATGAACTGCCGAGTGAGATGAAAAAACGCATCCGCGGGATTGAGCGATTAACTGTTCCAACGAGATATCTAACAGCTGAGCTCCTGGCATCTGCCTTCATCTTTGGACGGGGATGGTTGAGGAGCGAAGGTATTGCTTGGAACACCAAAATGAGGCCCATCATTCTCGACTATTTCAAAACTGCTTGGGAAAAGGGCTAGCTGCCCCAGGTGTGGCAAGTTAGGTTATTTGGCTACCCATCCAACGCTTCCAGCAATAACGCTCAAAAATCAATTGAGAAAAGCCTCTGAAAGTGCTTTTATGCTGCCTATATTTTTAGTCTTAATGCAATTACTAGTTTGTGCAGGAGGTTTGAATGCTCGGACGGTTTTCAAAGTGCTTTGTGGCGATAGTATTGGTTGTGGTTACGGGATGTGCTTTTGGTGGGGCCAAATCAAAATCGACGAAATCCATCAATAGTGACAAAAGAGGAAAAAAAGGATTAGATTACCGCGTGTATGCCCCGTTGAATACCGTTCATTTAAAAAAGCTGCAACTGCCAGCCTTGGTTGGACCTGACGGTGTTGATCCAACGCCTTGTTTGGAACCGGTGAAGAAACTGTCGCAACGTGAAGCGGACGAGAATACTCGGGGCATTGTCAACGAGCACTGGAAAAAAATTTCTAAAACCATTCAGCATTGGTTTTTGCGCGACTTGGAGATCCCTGGACTGACAGAAGAACTGACCCGAGCATGGCAGGTAAAAGCAGATGGGCTGGTCTTAGCGACGGTTCCCAATGAGGCACTGCGATTTGTAGAGGAACAGCAATGTTTCAATGAAAATGGAAAACTTCCCAAGGGTGTTCACCTGGCAACAACGCTGATTGGCGCCCATACATTGGAGTTCCAAACAGACCGACCCATCAACCCGGAGATCCAAGAGGAGATGCTGAGCGCGGTAGGTGCGGAAAACATGACCATCGAGTCCGATGCGTTCTTTTCTTACAAAAAGGTCTTGGATAAGCGGGGCAATCCCGTCAAAAATGCAGCTGGGGAGGTCCTGTTCGAATCGCCCGATGGCCAACCAATTACCGAGAAGGAAGTGCCACCACCAGAGAACCGATATATGAAAAAATGGGTGCTTAAATCAGAGCGTCCCATTTATTTCGCGTACCAGGTGCCCCCCAAGAAGACCATCCGGCACGAACGAAAAACCGATCTGTGCGATGTTTACTTGGTATGGAACGATGCCGCCCCCCAAACGCCGGATTGCCCCGAGTTTCAAGAGGCCGTGTTTTGGATTCGGAAAGAGGATGATGGGAATGCGATTTTAACGCTCAAAACGTCCGATAAAACCGTGACGCAGGAATTCTATTTGGGCGCAAGCGGGATGGTGCAAGTCGACTCGAGAATTTTATTATGGCTGAAGGTGAAAGAAATCGAGGAAGGTGCACGCGTCTTGATAAACAGCCTTGTGCTTAATCCAAAGCCAATCGCAGGAAAAGCTGAATCGACCGCTGACGCCAAGGAATCGTACAGCCAAGACCAACAACAACCGCATAGCAAAAAGAAAATAAGATCCAACAATTCTGCGCTGGATAACTACTTAAGTGAATAACTTTTAAACGCCTAGAGGGTTTCGGGGTGGAATCCTGCTTGTGAGATGGCGTGTTTGATGGCAGTGGCGTCAGTGGTGTCATCCATGTCCACGTTGACGATTTTGGTAATGGGATCCGCATCCACGCCTCGCACCCCGTCCAGGGCACTGACTGCTTTTTTTACTGCGCCAGCGCAGTGTCCGCAGGTCATGTCAGGAACCTTTAGTTGAAACATGCTGTCTTCCTTTTTTTCAGCGCGAAGCCGCCTAACGATGGGCATCGCAAGGTGATAGGCGACCAAGAGGGCGAGCCCCACGCCGCTCACTATCTCCAGGACAGACAGGCCGCCAGTGTCATGATGGTGGCCGTGTCCGAACGAAATGGGCATCAGAGACGGAAATGTCTCAAACAAGAAATCAGCAGATGCACCGGCCAAGAGAGAGCCGAGGATGAGCACAGCCAGGTAGATGAACAGGGCCCGTTTCCCGAGTAGGCCTGAAATAATCGTCACCGTCGCCGCGTTGGTGGCTGGACCGGCAATCAGGAATATGATGGCCGCCCCAGGGCTGATCCCCTTTGCCAGCAGGGCAGCGGCCAGGGGAATGGATCCACTGGCGCACACGTACAGGGGAATGCCCACGGCAAGCATGATCAGATAGGAAAGCACGCCTTGGCCCACGTATTGCCCTAAGATACCGGGCGGTAGGAAATACGCAATGCCTCCCCCCAACAGGGTGCCAATGGCCAGGGGCCTGGCAATGCCCCCCATGAGATCCTGAAGTGCATAGGCGCCTCCCACCAGGATTGGATTTCCTTTTTGGCTGATGGGTTGTTCGGGCTCGATCGGTTTCTCAATCTGGGGTGCAGCCTGTCCTTTGCGCAGGCCCAGGACAGTGGCCATACCGGCAAAGAGCCCGATGACAAAAGAAGCAATGACCCGGGCCACTGCCACAGCGCCACCGAGCAGGGAGTAAGTCGCGAGCATGGAGTCCACGCCAGACGTTGGCGTGGTGACCAGAAAGCTCACCACAGCGCCTGGACTGGCGCCGCTCTTTTTTAGGGAAGCGGCCACTGGCACAACGCCGCAAGAGCAAAGGGGCAAGGGCACACCCAGAATCGCGGCCTTGAAAACAGATCCCATGCCAGGCCTGCCCAGCTGCTGGGCCACGACCCCCATGGGGATCAACACGTGCATGGCACCGGCCACGGCGATCCCTAGCAGCAGGTAGGGGGCCATTTGGGCGAATAACAGCCACGCCTCGCGCAAGATACCGGCAACCGCGTCGAGCATCACTGAAATCCCAAATACCGGAGCCCTGACCAGCGCATTGTCAAATCCCGCCCCCGTCGATGAACTTGTCCTGCCTTACCTGTGCTTGGGTGATACGACTGCCCGCTGAGACACTTCGGGTGAGCCATACGTTGCCGCCGATGATCGACCCCTGACCAATGCTGACCCGGCCGAGAATGGTCGCTCCCGAATAGATGACCACGTCGTCCTCAACGATTGGATGCCGAGCTATCCCCTTGATGGGACGGCCGTCTTTGTCCAGTGGTAGGCTCTTGGCGCCGAGGGTGACCCCTTGGTAGATTCGCACCCGATTGCCGATGATGCTGGTCTCACCGATAACCACACCAGTGCCGTGATCGATGAAGAATTTCTCGCCGATGACCGCGCCGGGATGAATATCGATACCGGTGATGCTGTGTGCGTGCTCGGCAATAATGCGCGGAATCAGGGGGACATTTAACCGGTGGAGCTCGTGGGCCAACCTATAATTGGTGATCGCCTGCAGGCCTGGATAGCAAAAGACCGCTTCGTCCGGGCTGCCAGCAGCAGGATCCCCCTCATATGCCGCGGCCACATCTGTCGCAAGCAGCTCTCTCACATGGGGCAATCTGGATAAGAACGCCTGTGTGATGGCAAGGGCCTGCCCCTCGCATTCCGCGCAGTTGTCATCCGAGTCTTGTAGGCAGACAAAGCACAGCCCGCGGCGCACCTGCTCTTGAAGGGTCCGAAGGACCTGGTCCAGGGTAGATCCCACGTGAAACCGCATGCTCTCAGCGCTCATTTCAGAGGTGCCGTAGTAGCCGGGAAACAGCACGGACCGGAGCGCCTCGACCATGTCGATCACCGCATCTCGCGACGGCAGTGCAGCGCGCACGGTGGTGTGCCGCATCCACTTTGCGCTCCCGTTATAGCTGTCGCACAGAAAATCGACCACTTGGGACAAATCACCGGTGGTGCCGTTCGGTGTAATTTCTCGGACCCGCGACAACGCGTCGGCCAGTGATGCCGAAGCAGGGCCTCTTTTATGCCGCATATCAGTCATTGGGCTCCTCAAACAGCCAGGTACTGAGATATCGCTCGCCTGTATCGCAGATCACCGTGACAATGAGCTTGCCCTCGTTCTCCGGTCGTTTTGCCATTTCGAGCGCGGCCCATACGTTTGCCCCGGCTGATATCCCCCCTAGAATACCTTCTTTCTTGGCCAACAGACGGGCGGTGGCGCCTGCGTCCTCGTGGCGCACTTGGATAATCTCGTCAAAGGCGTTCCTATTGAGCACCTCTGGCACAAACCCAGCGCCAATCCCCTGAATTTTGTGGGGCCCGGGGTCACCACCCGAGATCACCGGCGAATCCACCGGCTCCACTGCCACACCCAGCACCGAAGGCTTGCGCTCCTTAAGCACCTCACAGACGCCTGTGATGGTACCGCCCGTGCCCACGCCGGCCACGAAAATGTCAATCTCTCCCTCCGTGTCGTTCCATATTTCCTGGGCCGTCGTGGTGCGGTGGATTTCCGGATTGGCCGGATTGGCAAACTGCTGGGGCATGAATGCATTTGGGATCTCACGGCAAAGCTCGGTCGCCTTTTCAACAGCCCCTTTCATGCCCTTTGCACCTGGGGTGAGCACGAGTTCTGCGCCCAGGGATTTGAGCAGCTTCCGCCGCTCGATGCTCATGGTGTCGGGCATGGCAAGGGTGAGGCGATAGCCCCGTGCAGCGCAGATAAACGCCAGGGCAATGCCGGTGTTGCCGCTCGTGGGTTCGATGATGGTCGTGTCTTTCCCGATACGGCCCTCCTGCTCAGCCGCGTTGATCATGGCCAACCCAATGCGGTCTTTGACACTGGCAAGTGGGTTTAAAGATTCCAACTTCACTGCGACGGTCGCCTTGGCCCCGTTTGCAATTCGATTAAGACGCACCAAAGGGGTCTTGCCAACGAGTTCAGTAATATCACGCGCAATTGATGTCATGTCTCACCTCGATAGGGATTTCTCTAATAGAGGTTTCCCTTCTTCGTTACCAGTTCCGAGAGTGTAGCGGTGCGCAACACACTTAGCATTGTATCGTTTAGTCTTCTCCACAGGGATTGGGCCTCACAGATCTTGTTTCGCTCGCATAGGTTGGGATCGATCAGGCAGTCCACAATTGCCATTTCTCCCTCCAACGCTTCGAATATCTCACTTACCAGAATATCAGAAGGGGATTTGGCGAGCACATATCCCCCGCCATTGCCTCGCCGGCTCATGACAAGACCCGCATCCTTGAGGGACGTGAGCAGGGCGTGCAAGTACTTTCGCGAAAACGCCTGTCGCTTGGCAATATCTCCCATGAGGACCGGACCCTCACCAAAGGCCTTGGCCAATTCTATCATTGCCCGTAGGCCATAGCGTCCCCTTGTCGTCAGCTTTAGCATAGCACCTCTAAAGTCCACTATTTTAGTGGACATACAACATTATATTGTCAACTTTTTTTTAAAATTCTGGGCATTTGGACGAGGATTCTAGGTTGTGCATACGAGGTAATATACAATGCATTTGAAAATGTGGGAAGGGTCGAGGTTGGAAGAACGATGCTAGAAATACATCAATTTCGGTATGGAGTGGATAACCTGGCCTACGTGGTATGCGGGCCAAGGGAGGCGATGGCGATTGACGGCGGGGCGGTCGCTGCCATTCAGGCATTTCTTTTAAAGACCCAACGGGTGTTGAAATACGTGGTCAACACCCATGGCCACGGGGATCACACTGTTGGCAATGCCCAGCTACTGGCTCAAACCGACGCCGTCTTATTAGACAGCTTCGAGATGGCCACCAAGGGAGCGGCCATTTGCCTGTCCGGACAGAACATCGGTGTGATCCCAACCCCAGGGCATTCCGCAGATTCCGTTGTCTTTTTCTCGGACGGTACCTTGATCACTGGGGATACCCTCTTTAACGGTACAGTGGGCAACTGCTTTACTGGAGACTTGGTCGCGTTTTACCGATCGCTGCAGCGTCTGCTCGCCTTTCCACCCCAGACCCGCATTTACGCAGGGCACGACTACGTTCGGGAATCAGTGCAATTTGCAAAGACCCTCGAGCCGGACAATCGGGCGCTCGATCGCTTCTTAGCGGCATACAAGCCGGATTGCGTGGTTTCCACGCTCGCCGAGGAACGGTCGTGCAACCCATTCCTCCGCTATAACGAACCCGCCATTGTGGCCGCACTCAAGCGCAACGACCTCCCCATCGCGTCAGAAATCGAGCGGTGGTGCTCGGTCATGACGCTATAAAGCGTGGAAATACGTCTCAGATCCGCTGGCGTGGGTGTTTATCAGGCCTGCAGATGTCAACCGATGCAGGGAGGTGAGCACCATGCCGCGGCCCACACCCAAGGCTGCGATGAGGTCTTCTACGGTGCAGGGTCTTCGTTGCAGTGTTTCTCGAATATCCTTGTCGAGGTCGGTAAACGGGCGTTGTTCGCAGGCCATTGGCGCTGGCTGGCTTTCAAACCTACCAATCGCCCGGGCAGTGGGTCCGAACAGGGCGCGCGCCCGGTCAAGGGCTGCCTTATAACACGGCAATGCGCTCCGCTCAGGTATGGGTGGCCGGACCGGGGTGTTGACATCGACCTGATCAAAGCGAAGGGGTGCTAATTGGCGCGCAATAGCTTGCAGGCTCGCTTCGTTGTCGTTGATGTCTCGAATGAGCATCACCTCGAGTCGAATTTCTCCTTGGAACGCCTGGGTGACCCTTTCGAGCCCGCCGAGGAGCCTGTCGTAAGTGATGTCTAGATGGGGGCGATTTATCCGCTGGTACGCGGCATCGTCTCCGGCGTCCAGGGACGGAGCCAACACATCGACCTTGCATGCGGCCAGGGCAACTTCGTCCCGCCAGAACTGGGAGCTATTGGTGATGAGCAGGATGGGGATATCGGTAAGATCCCGGCACCTATCGATGAGCTGGCCCAGGGAGCGATAGAGCGTAGGCTCCCCTGACCCTGCAAAGGTCAATACATCTGGACGCGGGCCCGCCTCGAGGGCTGACTCGATATCGGCAATCACCTCGTCAACGGCGTAAAAATCATCAGGCGTGGCAATTAAGCGGTCTGTCGGCCCTACCTGACAGTAAATACAGTCAAACGAGCAAACCTTTCTCGGCACCAGATCAACCCCAAGGGAGAGACCGAACCGGCGAGATGGGACAGGTCCGTATATCCGCATGGGTGTGCCTAGGGGATGGGAGCGAGGTGCATCAGCGGGTCGTCAGTGTGTGAGCCCGCTTTTACGGATTTTGCGGCGTCGGTTTTTTGCCTTGAGTCGCGCGTTTCTCCTGGCACAGCGGTTCCGCACTTTTTTCTCATGTCTCTTGCGATAAATGTACATTCAAAAAACCTCCCAAAAGTGTAACCCTCCCCAAAACCCATTGCAGGGCAAGAGCTCCTTTACCCCACGCATGAATGTGCGTCAACCATTGGGGCAATGCCACAACAAATCGTTGCTTTTTTTTAGTCAGTGCACCAAATTAGGGTGGCAGTGACAGCCGAACCATACGGAGGTACTGAGAATGGCGCGAATTTCAGGTATTGTAGTACTCACCCTGCTGGTCGCATGTGGCGGATCAAAGATCACCACGCGAGAAAACGAGCCAGCCGGACCCATGACCATCAAAAGAGGGGAAGCGCTGCTGGAAAAAGGGGATTTTAGCGGTGCGCTCAGCGTATTCGAAGCTGTTGTGGAAGAGGAACCCCAGAACGCCATGGGGCATTACTACATTGGGGTAGCGCAAAACAACCTGGGCAATCCAGACGCAGCCGAGTCCCACTATCGCCTGGCCATTGGATATGACGCGAATTTAAAGGCTGCGCACAACAATCTGGGGCTGCTATTACTGGAAAAAGGCGACCTGACCCATGCTGAGGCAGCGCTCAACACCTATCTCAAGCTCAGCCCTGACGATCCGTCTGCCCACTTCAATTACGCCCTGGTGCTCGAATCCATGGAAAAGCCCGGGCAAGCGAGAGCGCACTATGAAAAAGCCACCGAGCTCGATCCAGAAGATCCTGGCCCCTGGCAAGGGCTGGGCGATCTGGATCGCCAAGACGGGGACTTAAAAGCAGCCCTTGCGAGCTATCAAAAAGGCAGGAAAGCAGCGCCCCATTCACCCGCCCTCGCGCTCCGAGAGGGCCAGACGCTCCTCGAATTGACCCGGTTGGAAGAGGCGATTTCCGTATTTGAAAGCCTGACGCCACTGCCTGAATCCTCGGCAGAGATACTTACGACCGCGGGTATGCTGCTCGCCAAGTACGAAGAGAACGACCGGGCAGTCGAATTCTACGGCGCTGCACTTGAAAAAGACGAGGCCTACGGCATGGCCCACCTGCTTATCGCCAACGCGCTTGCCAGAAAAAAGCAATTTGCAAAGGCAGCGCATCACTACGAGCGCTTCCTTGAAATAGCGCCGGATTCCAAAGCAGCCGGCACTGCTCAGGAGCGGCTCAACGCCTGCAAGGCCCAAATGAAGTAACTAGTATCCCGTCCCGGAAACCTCTCCCCCTAACCCCCTCTCCGATGCGGAAAGGGGGAACCGGAACTAAATGATTCAATGATTCAGGGTGGTTTTCCCTCCCCCTTTCCTCGCAGGGCAATGGCATTCGGTTAAGGATTTTTGGGTGTTTTTATAGCGTAGGATCGCCAGAAAAGAATCCCCCTTGAAAAAGGGGGCAGGGGGATTTTCAATTGTCCA
>JAAUYD010152502.1_pt1 | contig 51449 bp, 42 predicted proteins | sample 7278101 | NCBI WGS metagenome assembly JAAUYD01 (sample SAMN14350128, study PRJNA611818) | marine sediment metagenome | isolation source: surface marine sediment (0.6m) | place: French Polynesia: Moorea | collected 2018-08
CAGCAGGGTGGGCTGTCGCTGCTGGCGTTCATCGGCGGCCTGTCGGCGGCGACCGGCATGGTGATCGTCGAGACCATCGCGTTGTCGACCATGGTCTGTAACGACCTGGTCATGCCCGGCCTGCTGCGGCGTTGGAAGCACGTGCCACCGTCGGTCGACCTCAGTCATCTGCTGCTGCGTATCCGGCGCGGCGCGATCGTCGTCATCCTGTTGCTCGGTTACCTGTACTTTCGCCTCGCCGGGGAGGCCTACGCACTGGTCAGCATCGGCCTGATCAGTTTTTCCGCGGTCGCGCAGTTCGCCCCGGCGATGATCATCGGTCTCTACTGGCGGGGGGGTACGCGCAGCGGTGCGCTCGCCGGCCTGATCGCGGGATTCGGCATCTGGCTGTACACGCTGCTGCTGCCGTCTTTCGCCAAGTCCGGGTGGTTGCCGGCGGGCTTTCTCGAGCACGGCCCGTTCGGCATTGCGCTGCTTCGTCCCCAGGAGCTGTTCGGCTTGAGCGGGATGAACGAGATCACGCACTGCCTGTTCTGGAGCATGACATTCAACATCGGCGCCTACCTGTTGTTCTCGATGCGACAGGCCCCGAACGTCACGGAGACGACGCAGGCCACGCTGTTCGTCGATATCCTGAAGCACGAGCGCCCGGTCGGCATCGCGCTGTGGCGGGGCACCGCCGAGGTGGCGGAGTTGCAGGGGCTGGCCGAGCGGTTCCTCGGCCGCGAGCGTTCGCGGTTGGCGTTCCGCCGCTTCGCCGGCGAGCGCGGCATCGACGACCCGGCGATGCTGCCGGCGGATGCGGAAACCGTGCATTTCGCCGAGACGCTGCTCGCCGGCGCCATCGGCAGCGCGTCGGCCAGGGTCATGGTGGCGTCGGTCACTGCCGAGGAGGCGCTCGGCGTCGACGAGGTCCTGCATATACTCGATGAAGCCTCGCAGATCCGTGCCTACAGCCGCGAACTCGAGCAGAAATCGGCGGAGCTCGAAGCGGCGACCCGCGACCTGAAGACGGCCAACGAGCAGCTCAAGGAACTCGACCGGGTCAAGGACGATTTCATGTCGTCGGTGACTCACGAATTGCGCACGCCGCTGGCCTCGATCCGCGCCTTTTCCGAGATCCTGTTCGACGACCCAAAGATCGAGCTGGCCGAGCGAAAGCGCTTCCTCGGTATCGTCGTCAGCGAGACCAACCGCCTGTCACGGCTGGTCAACCAGGTGCTCGACCTTGCCAAGATCGAATCCGGACATGCCGACTGGAAGACCGAGGACGTCGATCTCGTCCAACTGGTCGGCCAGGCGACGGCGGCGACAGAGCAGCTGTTCAGTGAACGCGGTGCCGTCGTGCACTGCGACGTGCCGCCTCGGCCGTGCGTCGTCGCCGGCGACGCCGATCGCCTGATGCAGGTACTGGTCAACCTGCTGTCGAATGCGGCCAAGTTCACGCCCGAGGGACACGGCAAGGTGCACGTCTCGATCACCGAACAGGATTCGGCCGGCAGCACCGCGTACCGAGTCAGCGTCAGCGACAACGGTCCCGGTATCGATCCTGCCGACCAGGCCGATATCTTCGACAAGTTCCGCCAGGGCGGCGGCGGTTCGCAGAAACCCGTCGGGACCGGCCTTGGACTACCGATCAGCCGGCGGATCATCGAGCACCTGGGCGGCACGATCCGGGTCGAAAGTGGGCAGCCAAATGGTGCTACTTTTACTGTGATGCTGCCGCAAACACGGGGCGGTGGCGCCGCCAACGGGGGGTCAGATGCCGAAGAAGGTCCTGATCGTCGATGACGAGCCGAATATCGTGCTGTCGGTCGAGTTCCTGATGAAGCGGGAAGGCTACGAAGTCGCGACGGCGGGTGACGGTCAAAAGGCGCTCGACATGCTGCCCGAGGTCAGGCCGGACCTGATGATTCTCGACGTCATGATGCCGCGCAAGAACGGCTTCGAGGTCTGCGAGGCGGTCCGCGCCGATCCGCAGTTCGGTGGCCTGCCGATACTGATGCTGTCGGCCAAGGGTCGCGAGGCGGAGATGAAGAAAGGCCTCTCGCTCGGCGCCGATGCCTATGTGACCAAGCCGTTCTCGACCCACGACCTGGTCGACCGGGTCGGCGAGTTGCTGGCAGGGCGCGGCGCATGATGCCCGAGGCCGACAAGGCGCGTGCGCCGGTCAGCAGCGTCAGCGAGTACGCGTCGCTCGAGGACATCGTTGCGGGCACGAGCCAGTCAAAGCTGCGTTCGCTGGTGCGTGATGTCCCGCTGGTCGTCCGGCCTGATGCGACACTGCGCGACACGCTGTTCTCGCTCAGCCAGACCAAGGTGCAGGCGGCCGTGGTCGCCGAAGCCGGCAGCCCGCCACTCGGCATCGTGACGCTCGCCGACCTTGTCGAGGCGATCGCGTTGAGGAAGGGCAGCCTCGACGATCCCACCTTTGTCTTCATGACGGCCGCCCCGGTCTGCCTGCCTGCCGATGCCACGCTGCACCGGGCACGCGTGACAATGACGCGGGCCCGACTCGGTCACGTGGTCCTCGTTGAGCCCGACGGGTCGTTCGTCAACCTGCTGTCGCAGAACGACCTGCCGGGGTTCCGCGAGGGTGGCGCCGACGAGTTGGTGGAACGCATCGGGATTGCCGACAATGTCGACAGCATGGCGCGCGCCGCGATTGCCGTTCGCGAACGCGCGGCGTCGCTGTTTGCCAACGGCATGGGTGCCGAGTCGCTGTGCCAGTGGCTGTCTGGCCTCAACGACCTGATCACGATCCGCGTCATCGAGCTGGTCGCCGACGAGTTCGATCTGCCGCCCGTGTCGTGGAGCTGGATGGTGTTCGGCTCCGAGGGCCGGCTCGAGCAGGCGTTCGCCAGCGACCAGGACAACGGCCTCATCTTCCAGCCCGACAACGCCTCCGATACCGCCGAGGTCAGGGCGGCCCTGTTGCCCTTCGCGCGGGCGGTCAACAAGGCCCTGGACCTGTGCGGGTTCCGGCTCTGTCCCGGCGACATCATGGCCGGCAACGCCGCGTGGTGCCTGTCGGCGGCCGAGTGGCGCGATCGCTTTGCGAACTGGATGGCCAAGCCGGAACCGCAGGCATTGCTGCACGCGACCATCTTCTTCGACCTGCGCCCCGTGTATGGCCAGGACGAACTCGTCGACGAGTTACAGCAGTGGCTGTTGCCGCTGCCGGCGCGACACCCCCGGTTCCTGCGCGCGCTGGCCGACGAGGCCCTGAGCTGTACACCTGCCCTGGGGTGGCTCGGCAACCTGGTGTTCGACGGCGGACATCGCTATCCGCACACCATCGACCTGAAGACGCGCGGCGCGCGCCCGTTCATCGATGCGGCGCGGATCTGGGCGTTGAAACACGCCGTCGGTCTGACCAATACCGCCGATCGCCTGCGTGTCGTGGGGCCGGCGATGCGGCGTTCCGCGTCCGACACGGTCGCATCGGTCGAGGCGTTCGACCTGGTGCAGCGGCTCCGCGTCCAGCGCCAACTCGGCGGCGGCGAGCACGACGAAGTGAACCGGGTCGATCCCGCGAGGCTGACGGCCCCGCAGCGCATGATGCTGAAAGAGGCGTTCCGCCAGGCACGACTGCTGCAGCTGCGGCTGCAGCAGGAGTTCCTTCGCTAGACGGCGGTTCGGGCCGATTGCCGGAGCCCCCGATCGGCGCATACCGGCTACGCGCAAAGATTCCGCCGCCGCGACCGATAGTACCTGCATGATTGGTCAATACCCCGTCGAGACATGACAGCCGCGGACCGCAAGGCCCCGGAATCGGCCGCCGGTGCCGTCGAGTTCCTGCTGCGGCGCATGCAGCACAGCCAGGACTTCCCGGCCCTGTCGGAGACGGTGCGCACGCTCAACCGTCTGTCCGCGGCAGACGAGCGGTCGACCGAACACCTTGCGGCCGTGATCGTCCGCGATTTCGCGCTGACCAACAAGATACTCAAGGTCGTGAACTCGGCGTACTACCTGGGATTCGCCGGCAAGGTCGGGACCATCTCGCGCGCGATCGTCGTCCTCGGCATCAAGCCCGTGCGCGCGCTGGCGGCATCGCTGATCCTGTTCGAGCAGTTCGCCGGCGACCGCAATGCCGACCGCGTCAAGGCACTGATCGGCAAGAGCATGTTCGGCGCACTGATGGCACGCGAGCTGGCCCGCGACGCCGGCCTCGTGCAGGGCGAGGAGGCCTTCCTCGCGGCGATGTTCCATAACCTCGGCGAGCTGCTCGTGGCGTTCTATCTGCCGGAAGAGGATCAGGCGATCCTGGCGGCGATGGCGGACGAGGGTATCTCCGCCGCACAGGCCCAGCGCCGAGTGCTCGGCGTCGATTTCGATCATCTCGGCATTGCGGTCGGCAAGACCTGGAACTTCCCGCACACGATCACGCACAGCATGAGGTCGCTGCCGCCGCGTGAGCACGAGCGCGCGACCAGCGACGAGGACACGCTCAGGCAGCTCGCCGGCCTGGCGCACGAGCTGACCGATTGCCTGGCCGCCGGGGCGTCGTTGCGCGACACCGACGTGTCCACGGTACTGAGCCGTTACCGGCACTGCGCCGAGCCGGAGGAGGAGCGCGTTGCCGAGGTCTTGCGCGACACGCGCCGCGAGTACCGCCTGCTGGCCGACAGCATCGCGACGCGCGATGGCGCACCGGACGCGATCAAGGCGCTGACCGGGGCAGGCACGCCGGATACGGAAGGAGCCGACGGCGACGACGAGCTGGGTGTCGTGACCTTGCCCGATGACAGCGTCGACGCGGACGGCAGCAGTCCGTTCGGCGATCCCGAGGCGGTATTGTCCGAGGGCCTGCAGGAAACCACGGCGATGCTCGCCGAATCCGTCGGTCTCGGCCAGATCGCCCAGGTCGTGCTCGAGTCGATCTATCGCGCTTTCGACCTGCGCCGCATCGCGCTGTGCCTGCGCGATCCCGTCCGGCACTGCTACGCGGGCCGCATGGGTTTCGGCGACAACATCGACGGCTACCTGAAGGCACTGCGCTTCGACGAGCGCTACCGGCATGACGTGTTCCACGTCGCGCTCAAGCAACAGACCGACGTCCACATCGCCGATCTGGCGCTGGCCGGTCGCGGCCAGGGTATCCCGACATGGTATGGCACGCTGTGCCCGAGTGGCGCGCTGCTGTTCCTGCCGTTGATCGTGCAGAACAAACCGGTCGGGTGCATCGTTGCCGAGCACGCGCTGGCCGACGGCTTGCAGCTCGAAAAGGGCGCGCTGCGCCTGGTGCGGGCCCTGCGCAACCAGCTCGCACTGGCGATACAGCTGCGTCGCTAGCGACACGCCGTGCGCCGCGTTCGCGGTATCGCATCGCCGGAGTGGCGATGCGACCGCGTACCCACGGCGGCCGCGGCCGCCGCCGCTCAGGCGAGCAGGATCTCGAGCGTCTTTTGGTACATCGCCGACAGCCGGTCGAGATCGTCGACGGCGACGCATTCGTCGACCTTGTGGATGGTCGCGTTCAGCGGTCCGAGTTCGAGCACCTGCGCGCCGGTCGGCGCGATGAAGCGTCCGTCGGACGTGCCACCGGCCGTCGAGAGTTCGGTGGCGCGGCCGGCGACCGCCGCAATCGCCTGCTGCGCGGCGTCGACGAGTTCTCCACGCGCTGTCAGGAACGGCCGACCGGACAGTGTCCAGTCGATGTCGTAGTCCAGGCCGTGCCGATCGAGCACCTGCTCGACCCGCTCGCGCAGCGCGACGTCACTGGTCTCGGTCGAATAGCGGAAGTTGAACGTGACCTCGCAGACGCCGGGGATGACGTTGGTCGCGCCGCTGCCGGCGTGGACGTTGGAGACCTGGAACGTGGTCGGCGGAAAGGAATCGTTGCCGCTATCCCACTCGGTGGCCGCGAGTTCTGCCAGGGCCGGCGCGACGTCGTGCACTGGATTGCGCGCCAGGTGGGGGTAGGCGACATGCCCCTGGACACCGTTGACTCGCAGCACCGCACCGAGCGACCCGCGCCGTCCGTTCTTGACCACGTCACCGACGTGCGCCGTCGACGAGGGTTCGCCGACCAGGCACCAGTCGATCTGTTCGTTACGCGCCTGCAGTGTCTCGACCACCTTGACCGTACCGTTGATCGCCGGGCCCTCTTCGTCGCTGGTGATCAGGAAAGCGATCGAGCCGCGGTGTGCCGGATGGCGGGCGACGAAGCGCTCCGTCGCCGTGATCATCGCGGCAAGGGAGCCCTTCATGTCCGCGGCGCCGCGACCGTACAACATGCCTTCGTGGATCTGCGGATCGAACGGGTCGGACCGCCACTCCTGTCGCGGACCGGGCGGCACGACATCGGTGTGACCGGCGAAGCAGAACAGCGGGCCGGCGTCGCCGCGTCGCGCCCAGAAATTGTCGACGTCGGCGAAGCGCATCGGCTCGGTCACGAAGCCTGCGGCCGCGAGGCGCTGCATCATGGTTGCCTGGCAGCCGGCGTCTTCGGGCGTCACCGACGGTCGGCGGATCAGGTCGATGGCGAGGTCGAGCGTGGCGGACATGGCTGGGCTTCGGGTACGGGAACGCAGAGGACGCAGAGTAGCGCAGAGGGTGCAGGGGTTTCCAATGCCGATGTCCGGTCCAAGGCTTGACACGTCTTTATTCTGCCAGAGCCCTGGCATTGTCTGCGTGTCCGCCGTGCTTCCCGTGTTCCTGTCGACGATCAGGCAAAGAGGCGTTCGTATTGCTCCGCGTTGAAACCGACGTGACGGGCGTCACCGGTGTCGAGGACAGGCCGCTTGATGATGCTCGGCGTCTCCAGCATCACGCGGATCGCGGCGGCCTCGTCGATCGTGTCCTTGACCGCCTGCGGTACCTTGCGCCACATCATGCCGCGGCGGTTGAGCAGCGCCTCCCAGCCGAGCTCGTCGACCCAGGCGCGCAGCGTGGCCTCGTCGATGCCGGCCTTCTTGTAATCGTGGAATGCGTAATCGACGCCGTGCTCGGCCAGCCAGGTGCGCGCCTTCTTCATCGTGTCGCAGTTGGGTATGCCGTAGAGCGTGATCATTGCAGATTCCGGGCAATTGGAACGCAGCGTTCGCTGAGGAGACGCAGAGGGCGCAGAGCCTTTTCAATTGGTTAAGCTCTGCGCTCTCCGCGAATCTCCGCGCCCTCTGCGTTCCTCTTCCTCGATTCAGATATCCCGCAGCAGCTCGTTGATGCCGACCTTCGCGCGCGTCTTCTCGTCGACCCGCTTGACGATCACGGCGCAGTACAGGCTGTACTTGCCGTCTTGCGACGGCAGGTTGCCGGAAACGACGACCGAGCCGGCCGGGACGCGGCCGTACAGGATCTCGTCGTTGTCGCGATCGTAGATGCGCGTCGACTGGCCGATGTAGACGCCCATCGAGATCACCGAGCCCTCCTCGACGATCACGCCCTCGACGACCTCGGAGCGCGCGCCGATGAAGCAGTTGTCCTCGATGATCGTCGGCGCTGCCTGCAGCGGCTCGAGCACGCCGCCGATGCCGACGCCACCGGACAGGTGCACGTTCTTACCGATCTGTGCACACGACCCGACCGTGGCCCAGGTGTCGACCATCGTTCCCGAATCGACAAAGGCGCCGATATTGACATACGACGGCATCAGCACACAGCTGGACGCGATGTACGAACCCTTGCGCGCGGTCGCCGGCGGTACGACGCGTACGCCGGATTCGCGGAACTCGCGCGAGTTGTAGTCGGCGTACTTGGACTCGACCTTGTCGTAGTAGTTGGTGAAGCCGCCCTTGATGAACTCGTTGTCGTTGATGCGGAACGACAACAGCACCGCCTTCTTGACCCAGTCATTGACGACCCAACCGCCATCGCGCTTCTCGGCGACGCGGATCTCACCGCGGTCGAGCTGTTCGATGGCTTCCATCACGGCATCGCGGACCGGCGTGCTGACGCTGCGTGGCGTTATCTCGGCGCGCTTCTCAAACGCGTCGACAATAACCGACTGGATGTCGCTCATGAGACTCTCCTGGTTGATTCGTTGATAGCGGTTACAAGTTGTTTGATGCGTTTGGCGGCCTCGACACACTCGTCGTGCGTGGCGACCAGGGCCATGCGTACGTGGTCGGCGCCCGGATTGCTGCCGTCGACGTCGCGCGACAGGTAGCGCCCGGGCAGCACGGTGACGTGCTGCCGAGCGAACAGCTCGCGGGCAAAGGCTTCGTCGCTGCCCGGCGTGCGCGGCCACAGGTAGAAGCCGGCGTCCGGCAGCGTGACGTCGAGACAGCCGTCGAGGACGTCGAGCACGGCGTCGAACTTGGCCCGATACTGCTGGCGGTTGTCGCGGACATGCTGCTCGTCGCTCCACGCGGCGATGCTCGCATGCTGGTGTTGGATCGGCATCGCGCAGCCGTGGTAGGTGCGGTAGCGCAGGAACTTGGCCAGCACCCCGGCATCGCCGGCGACGAAGCCCGAGCGCAGCCCGGGGGCGTTGGACCGTTTCGACAGGCTGTGAAAAACGACGCAGCGCCGGTAGTCGGTGTTGCCCAGCGCGGCCGCCGCCTGCAGCAGGCCGGCCGGCGGTCGCTGTTCGTCGACGTAGATCTCCGAGTAGCATTCGTCCGCCGCGATAATGAAGTCGTGCCGCTCGGCCAGCGCGATCACGCGCTGCAACATCGCCTGCGGGATGACCGCGCCGGTCGGGTTGCCGGGCGAACACAGGTACAGCAGCTGGCAGGCCTCCCAGGTCGCCGGCTCTACGCTATCGAGGTCCGGCAGGTAGCCGGTTGCCGCGGTGCACGGGATGAAATGCGGTGTCGCGCCGGCCAGCAGCGCCGCGCCCTCGTAGATCTGGTAGAAAGGGTTGGGCGACGCGACGATCGCCGGGCGCTCGCGGTCGACGATGGCCTGGGCGAACGCGAACAGCGCCTCGCGCGTGCCGTTGACCGGCAGCACATGGCGATCCGGATCGACGCTGCTCGCGGGCAGCGCGAAACGCCGCGTCAACCAGGCGGCGATGACCGCTCGCAGCGCCGGCAGGCCGCGCGTCAACGGGTAGCTCGACAACCCCTCGTCGAGGTGTTCGTGCAAGGCTGCCGCGATCAAACCCGGTGTGGCATGCTTCGGCTCGCCGATCGACAGCGCGATGTGCGGCAGATCAGGCGGCGTCACCCCGGACTTGAGCGCATTGAGCTTCTCGAACGGGTACGGCTGAAGTTTTTCCAGGTCGGGATTCATGCGGCGGACGGCGTGATTCGGGCGGCCGATTATAGGCGATCACTGTCATGAATGCTGCGCTGGCCCGGTTCGCGCCGACACTCGGACTGCTGTATGGCGCGACCTATTGGGGCATCGTCTGGTACCCGACCCGCTGGCTCGAATCGCAGGGCATGCAGGGCGCCTGGCTGACCCTGGTTGGCTACGGCACCGCGGCGCTGGTGTTCTTCCCGTTCGCCCGCCTGAGCCTGCGCGCTGTGCGGGTCCAGCCGCGCGAGGTCGCCGGGTTGTTCATTGCCGCCGGTTGGACCAACGTCGCGTTCGTGCTCGCCGTGCTCGAGGGCGAGGTCGTGCGCGTGATATTGCTGTTCTACCTGTCACCGGTGTGGACCGTGATGCTCGGCCGCTGGCTGTTGCACGAGCCGTTCACGCCGCGCACCGCGATCATGCTCGGCCTCGGCATCTGCGGGGCGCTGACGATGCTGTGGGACCCGGCGCTGGGACGGGTGCCGCTGAACCGGGCCGATGTCCTCGCCGCCAGCGCGGGCCTGGCCTTCGCGTTCAACAACGTCATGACCCGGCGGATCACCGCGCTCGGCGTACGCGCCAAGACCCAGGTCGCATGGCTCGGTGTCGTGCTGGTGTCGACGCTGACCATCGCCGTGCTGTCTCCGGCGTTGCCCGAGGCACCGCAGATCGCGTGGTGGGCCGCCGTCGGCCTCGGCCTGTTCGGTTTCCTGCTGTCGACGCTCGCGGTGACCTATGGCGTGACCCACATGCCGGTGCAGCGCTCGGCCGTGATCATGTTGTTCGAGCTGATCGTCGGCGCCGCGTCGGCATGGTGGCTGGCCGGCGAGGTCGTCAACCTGCAGGAGTGGATCGGCGGTGCGCTGATCCTCATCGCCGCGCTGATTGCGATATTTCAGGAGGAGGAGCCTCGATGACCGAGATACTCGGCCTGCACCACGTGAGCCTTATCGTCGCGGACACGGCGCGCGCGCTGGTCTTCTATCGCGAGGTCCTGGGCCTGGCCGTCGAGGAATCGCGGCCGCGGCTGGCATTCCCGGGCGCCTGGCTGCGGCTCGGCGACCACCAGCTGCACCTGCTGGAACTCCCCAACCCGGATCCGGTCGCGCAACGGCCGTCACACGGCGGCCGCGACCGCCATACCGCCGTTACCGTTTCCGACCTCGAGGGTGTCGCCGCGCGCCTCGACGCCGCCGGGATCCCGTACACGATGAGCCGCTCGGGACGGCAGGCGCTGTTCTGCCGCGACCCCGACGGCAATGCCTGGGAGCTGATTGCGGGTTGATCGCGCACCCCTGACGGCATTGCAGCGTAGCCCGGCAACGCGGCCGACGCGGCCCCGGCCGTCGATCGGATTGCCCAGTCGTGCCGAAGGTGCAGGCCAATACCGCACAGCCGCGCCAGTGGCGGGGTATTGAGGAACGCCGTGTGTCTGGCCGCGCATGTAAAGCGGCCGAGTAGCAGGCAATTGACCATACCGGATGTCTGTTTTTTTTACAGGGAGCAGCCTCCTGCGCTAGGCGCCGGCCAATTAATGTAGAAATAACAATAACTTAAAAAGATTGGCCGAATAATTGCTTGCTTCAGGTCACGCGCTACTCGTTTGCAGACCGTCGGTTGTTTTGCGTGAGGCGGCTGGGTTCTTGATAGGGAGTCAACAATGATTAGAAAACTACTATTTGCGGCGGCCATCAGCATTGTCGGCGCAACTGCCAATGCGGGTGTGGTGAACATCTGGGGTGAAACGCCGTTCGGCCTGAGCCACACGGCGATGAACTCGTTCTACAACGGCCTGGCCGGGCACAGCTCGGTGATCGTCAACGGCCAACTCGATACCATCGACCTGTCGGGCGTCAACCTGCTGTGGGCAACCCAGCCCGGCGATTCGTACACGGCGGCCGAGTTGGCGGCGATGGCGAGCTACCTCTCGGTCGGTGGCCGTATCGCGTTCATGGGCGAGCACGGCACCATCGCACCGCAACAGAACAACCGCATCAATGCCGCGCTGACCTTCCTCGGCGCCAACATCCAGATCCAGAACGTGATCCATGACAGTGGTTTCCGGTCTGCGTCTGTCGGTGACGGCCAGATCCTGATGCATCCGCTGCTGACGGGCGTCAATACCTATGAGTATGCCGCCTATGCACCGTTGAACGTGTCCGGCGCCGCGGAAACCTTGATGATCGGTGAAGACCAGCCGTCGGTCATGATGGCGTTTCAGAACATCGGACCGGGCAGCATCTTCCTGATCACCGACCAGAACGTCTGGGACAACGCCCCGAACTGGGGTGGTACGTTCGACAACGGCGTGCTGTTCGAGAACCTGATCACCGGCGAGACCGGTGCCCCGCCGGTCAATCCGCCGACGCCCGGCGTGCCGGTGCCGGCACCGCTTGCCCTGCTCGCGCTTGGCATGCTCGGTCTGGCTTACCGCGTGCGTCAAGCCAGGCACTGATTGCATCGCGCAATGCCATCGAAAGCCCCGCCTCGGCGGGGCTTTTTCGTGTCCGTTCGTCGTCGCTCGCCGCCGGAAATTGGCGCCAGTTGCAGCGTCCGCAGTCGGGCCGCGCGGCCGCGGCGCTCGCGGCGTTCCGAGAGGCTCAGTCGTCGAGTATGTCGCGGATCGAGCGTGCGATCGCGTCGAGGCGGTCGCGGTCGGTGATCGGCTGGTCGTCGCGATCGGTGATCGCGAAGCTGTCCTGTGCCTCGGCGCCGGCGGTCGCGATGCGCGCCGTGTGCAGTCGCAGCTCGTTGTCGGCGAATGCCTGGCCGACCAGCTGCAGCAGGCCCGGGCGGTCGCTGGTCTTGAGTTCGAGCCAGGTGACGACGCGGTTCTCGTCCTGCTCGAAGGCCACCTCCGAAGGCATCTGGAAACTCTTCAGCTGGCGCGGGATGCGCGGCTGGCTGTGGCGCGGGGCCGTGTCGGCCAGTTCTTCTTCGAGATACAGGCGGATGCCCTCGAGCCGCTCGACACCCTCGATGTGCGAGCCGTCTTCTTCGAGCACCAGGTAGCTGCTTAGGCTCAACCCGCCGCTGGTCGTGTGGATGCGCGCGCCGAGGACGTTGAGGCCGAGCTGGCCGATCAGCGCCGTGGTCTGCGTGAACAGGTCGTCGCGGTCCGGCCCGTAGACGAACAGTTCGGTACAGCGCAGGTTCTCGTCTTCGCGTAGCGCGACGCGGATGCGGGCGATCTGCCGGCCCGGCGGCCACAGCAGCTCGGTATGCCAGGTGATCGCCTCGACGCTGTTCTGCAGAAAGTAATCGGTGCTCAACGACATCCACAGCAGGTTCAGGTTGTGGTTGTCGTAACCGCGTTTCATTAGCTGAATGCGCGCCTGTGCCTGACGCTCGGCGATCAGGTCGTCCTGGTGCCGCGGTTGGTCGAGGCCGCGTTCCAGCGCCTCGGCGGTGCGGCTGTGCAGGTGGTCGAGCAGTGCGCCTTTCCACGAGTTCCAGCGCCCCGGGTTGGTGCCGCGCATGTCCGCGACCGTCAGCAGATAGAGGTAGTCGAGGCGCATGCGCGAGCCGACCAGCTCGGCGAACTCCTGCGTGACCTCGGGATCGTCGATGTCCCTGTGCTGCGCGGTATGCGACATGACGAGGTGGTAGCGCACCAGCCATGCGACGAGGTTGGCGTCGAACTCCGACAGCGCGTGTTTGAGGCAGAAGGCGCGCGCGTCCTCGGCGCCGAGCTCTGAATGGTCGCCGCCGCGCCCCTTGGCGATATCGTGGAACAGGCCGGCGAGGTACAGCAGTTCGGGTTTCGGCACGCGCGCGAAGACCTCGTTGCAGCGCACGCATTCGTCGGCGTGTTTCTGCAGCGCGAAACGCCGCATGTTGCGGATCACCATCAGGATATGCTCGTCTACCGTGTAGACGTGGAACAGGTCGAACTGCATCAGCCCGGTAACGGCATGGAAGGCCGGCAGGTAGCGCGCCAGGATGCCGTAGCGGTGCATGCGCCGGGTCGCATGGGTAAGGCCGTCGGGCTCGCGGAAAATCTCGATGAAAAGCGCGCGCGCGCGGATGTCGTCGCGGAAGCGATCGTCGATCAGGTGGCGGTGGGCACGCACCAGGCGGATCGTGCTGGCGCGCACGCCGTGCAGATTGGGGCGCTGCTGCAGGATCAGGAACATCTCAAGCATCGCCAGCGGGTAGCGAGCGAAGATGCCGGAATTGACCACCTCGAGATAGCCGTTGCGGGCCTGGAAGCGGCGGTTGATCGGGATCGGCCTGCCGAGCGAGTTGTCGAGCAGGATCGCCTCCTCGAACAGCTGCAGCAGCATCTCGTTGAGACGCTGCATCTCGACGACGCGCCGGTAGTAGTCCTGCATGAACTGCTCGACCGCGAGGTTGGCCGTCACGTCGGTGTAGCCGAACTGGGTGGCGAGCGTGCGCTGGTGCTCGAACAGCAGGCGGTCCTCGTGGCGCCCGGTCAGCAGGTGCAGCGCATAACGCACGCGCCACAGGTGTTCCTCGCCGCGCCGCAGCTGCTGGTACTCGCGGTCGTTGAGGAAACCCTGATCGACCAGCGCCTGCATCGTGCTGACGCCGAAGTGCCGCTTGGCCACCCAGGCGACGGTCTGGATATCGCGCAGACCGCCCGGACCCTCCTTGATATCCGGCTCGAGGCTCTGGCCGCTGTCGTTGAACTTGGCGTGGCGCCGGCGCTGTTCCTCGACCTTGGCGGAGAAGAAGTCGCGGCTCGACCACAGGTGGTCCGGCGCGGTCTCGGTCTGGAGCCGGGCATACAGCGCCGCGTCGCCGGTCAGCAGGCGCGACTCGAGCAGGTTGGTGATCACGGTGATGTCGTTGCGCGCCTCGTCGACGCACTGCGGCAGGCTGCGCACGCTGTGGCCGATCTCGAGGCCGATGTCCCACAGGAACATGACCAGCGGCTCGATATGCTGGGCGAGCGTCGTCGGGTCCTGCGTCGTCAGGATCAGCACGTCGACGTCCGAGGCTGGATGCAGCTCGCCGCGCCCGTAGCCGCCGACCGCGGCCAGGCAGGCCGGCGCCTCGACGGGGATGAAGCGGGCCCAGGCGCGCGTGAGCAGGGCGTCGATGAAGCGCGACGTGTCGCAGACCAGGTCGCGTGCCGGGGCGCCGGCGGCAAACAGCTCGGCGAGCTCGGCGCGGTACGCGCGCAGCGCCTGCTTGTAACACGGCAGCGCGGCTTCTCCGGCAGCGACCTGCCGGTCGAGCGTGTCGAGGAGGGGGTTGGACATCGGCGCGGGTCAGCCGGCAGCGGCCTGGTGTTCCTCGCTGCGCAGCGTGAGCACGTCGTGGCCGGTCGCCGTCACCAGGATCGTGTGCTCCCACTGCGCCGACAGCTTGCGGTCCTTGGTGACCACGGTCCAGCCGTCGGGCAGCAGCTTCACGTTGCGGCGTCCGGCGTTGACCATTGGCTCGATCGTGAAGGTCATGCCGGGCTGCAGCGTGACACCGGTGCCCGGGCTGCCGTAGTGCAGGACCTGCGGCTCCTCGTGGAAACCGCGGCCGATACCGTGACCACAGTATTCCTGGACCACCGAGTAGCCGTGCGATTCGACGAGCTTCTGGATCGCATGGCCGATGTCACCGAGCTGTGCCCCCGGGCGCACCATCTCGATGCCCTTCCACATCGCCCGGTGCGTGACCTCGACGAGCCGCTTGCCGAGCACGGTCGGTTCGCCGACGAAAAACATCTTGCTGGTATCGCCGTGGAAGCCGTCCTTGATGACCGTGACGTCGATGTTGACGATATCGCCGGTCTTGAGAATCTTGTTCCCAGGGATGCCGTGACATACCTGGTGGTTGACCGATGTGCAGATCGATTTCGGGAACCCACGGTAGTTCAGCGGTGCCGGGATCGCCTGCTGCACGTTGACGATGTACTCGTGACAGATCCGGTCGAGTTCCTCGGTGCTGACGCCCGGTCTGACGTGGGCACCGATCATCTCCAGCACCTCGCCGGCGAGGCGCCCGGCGACCCGCATCTTCTCGATCTCATCGGGCGTCTTGATGATTACGGACATCGCGCGGCCCCGCTCGGAATTGGGCTGGGAATTGGTGTGAAAAACAAGATCTTGGGTGCTCCATCGGATTGAGAACCGCGACTCGTTATGGTATAAAACGCGCCGCTTGGCGGCAACGACCGCCAAGGCCCCCCATTTTTGGGGTTACTTAACGACACACACGTGCCGCAACTCGGTGCCTGGGTGCCCGGTGAAGACCGGGTCGGTCACCAGGGTACGTGGAGGCCCAACCCAACACAGTTCGGAGCGATCCATGAGCAACGTTTCCATGCGCCAGATGCTCGAGGCTGGCGTGCATTTCGGTCACCAGACCCGCTACTGGAACCCGAAGATGAGCCCGTTCATCTTCGGCCACCGCAACAAGATCCATATCGTCAACCTCGAAAAGACGCTGCCGCTGTTCAACGACGCGATGAATTACGTCGGCAAGCTGGCATCGAACGGCGGCAAGATCATGTTCGTCGGCACCAAGCGCTCGGCGCGCGACGTCGTCCGCGAGGAGGCAGAGCGCTGCAACATGCCGTATGTCAACCACCGTTGGCTCGGCGGCATGCTGACCAACTTCAAGACCATCAAGCAGTCGATCAAGCGCCTCAAGGAGCTCGAGGCGATGGAGAGCGACGGTTCGATGGCGGCGCGCTTCAACAAGAAAGAGGCGCTGACGCTGCACCGCGAGAAAGAGAAGCTCGAACGCAGCCTCGGCGGCATCAAGGACATGAACGGCCTGCCGGACGCGCTGTTCGTCGTCGATACCGGTCACGAAAAGATCGCGATCGCCGAGGCACGCAAGCTCGGCATCCCGGTCATCGGCGTCGTCGATACCAACAACGATCCGGACGCCATCGATTACGTCATCCCCGGCAACGACGATGCGATCCGCGCCGTACAACTGTACGTGCAGGGCGCCTCGGCGGCGATCCTCGAGGGTCGTGCGGCGGCGGCCACCGCGGCGGCCACCGGAGGTGGCGACGAGGCGACGGAATCGGCAGCCGGCTGATCCGCGGCGCCACGACACGTACCTGACGACGTGCCCCTGTCCGGCTTGCCGGCCGGGGGCCGTTTGTTATCAGCGAATTTCCGCAAAGTTTGAGGATTACGAGTAATGACTATCACGGCATCCCTGGTGAAGGAACTGCGCGAGCGCACCGGCGCTGGCATGATGGAGTGCAAGAAGGCACTGACCGAGACCAACGGCGACATCGAGCTCGCGATCGAGAACATGCGCAAGTCCGGTCAGGCCAAGGCCGCCAAGAAGGCCGGCCGCACCGCCGCGGACGGCGTCATCGTCATCGCCCGCGACGGCGCCAACGTGGCGATGGTCGAGGTCAACTGCGAGACCGATTTCGTCGCCAAGGACGCGAACTTCCAATCCTTCGCCAACGCGGTCTGTGAGCGGGTGCTGAACAGCGACGTCGCCGACGTCGAGGGCTTGATGGCGCTGCCGTTGCACGAAGGCGAGGACACGACGATCGAAGAGGCGCGTCAGGCGCTGATCTCGAAGATCGGCGAGAACATGAACGTACGCCGCTTCGTCCGCCATGCCGCCGCTGGCACCGTGGCGACCTACAGCCACGGCGTGCGCATCGGCGTCATGGTCGACCTCAGCGGTGGCAGCGAGGAGCTGGGCCGCGACCTGGCGATGCACATCGCCGCGAGCAGCCCGGTCTGCGTCACCGAGGACCAGGTGCCGGCCGACCTGCTGGCCAAGGAGCGCGAGATCACCGAGGCCCAGGCGCGCGAGAGCGGCAAGCCCGACAACATCATCGAGAAGATGATCGAGGGCCGCATGCGCAAGTACCTCGGCGAGATCACGCTGGTCGGCCAGCCGTTCGTCAAGGACCCGGACACCAAGGTCGGCAAGCTGCTGGCCGACGCCGGCGCGACCGTCAATGCGTTCACCCGCTTCGAGGTCGGCGAGGGCATCGCGAAGAAGGTCGAGGACTTCCGCGACGAGGTCATGGCCCAGGCGGCCGCCGCTCGCGGCGAGTGATCACGCTGCGGCCCACCGTTGACGGGGGGCCGCGATTGCGCGATACAGCAGCCACCGGGGATCGATTACGCAAGCCATGTCAGACGACGACTCCAGACCGCGACGTATTCTCCTGAAGCTCAGCGGCGAGGCCTTGATGGGCGGCGGCGAATTCGGCATCGACCCCGGCGTGCTGCACCGCGTCGCCGACGAGATCGCGACGCTGGTGCGCCAGGGCGTGCAGGTCGGGCTGGTGATCGGCGGTGGCAATATCTTCCGCGGCGCGGGTCTGGCCGGCGGTGGCTTCGACCGCGTCACCGGCGACCACATTGGCATGCTGGCCACGGTCATGAATTCCCTGGCCATGCAGGACGCCCTGATCCGCCTCGGCGTCGACGCGCGCACGATGTCGGCGTTTCGCATCGACCAGGTCTGCGAGTACTACGACCGCAACGACGCCGTGCGCCACCTCGAGGCCGGGCGCGTCGTGATCCTGTCGGCGGGCACCGGCAACCCCTATTTCACGACCGATTCGGCCGCCAGCCTGCGCGCTGTCGAGATCGCCGCCGACGTCATGATCAAGGCGACCAAGGTCGACGGCGTGTATTCTGCCGACCCGGTCACACATCCCGATGCCGAGTTTTATCCGCACCTCAGCTACGATCGCGTGATTCGTGAGGGTCTGGCGGTGATGGATGCCACAGCGGTCGTGCTGTGCAAGGAGCAGGGCATGCCCCTGCGGGTAATGAACATCAATACCGAAGGCGCATTGCAGCGCGCTGTGCAAGGTGAGTCCGTGGGCACCTTGGTTACCAGTGGAGACGAGTCATGATCGATGACATCAAGAAGGACGTGGCGGGCCGGATGACCAAGAGCGTCGAGGCCCTCGGCGACAACCTCGCCAAGGTCCGTACCGGGAGGGCGCATCCGAGCCTGCTCGATCACCTGACGGTGTCCTACTATGGATCCGACGTACCGCTCAAGCAGGTCGCGAACATTGGCGTCGAGGATGCGCGCACCTTGACCGTTCAGCCGTACGAGCAGCAGATGGTGAACCCGGTCGAGAAGGCGATCATGGAGTCGGACCTCGGCCTCAATCCGAACACCGCGGGAACGCTGATCCGCGTGCCCCTGCCGGCGCTGACCGAAGAGCGGCGTCGCGACATGACCAAGATCGTGCGCGCCGAGGCCGAGCAGGCGCGGGTGGCCGTGCGCAACATCCGCCGCGACGGCAATCACGACCTCAAGGACCTGGTAAAGGACAAGCTGATCTCCGAGGATGACGAGAGGCGTGGCCAGGAGATCATCCAGAAGCTGACCGATCAGCACGTCAAAGAGATCGATGAGCTGCTGGAGACCAAAGAAAAAGACCTCATGTCCGTCTGAGGCCGGCGCCACGGCATGTCGCGCGACCTCGAAATCGGCGAGATCCCGACCGCGGCGGCCGGGCCGGTGCCCGAGCACGTCGCGATCATCATGGACGGTAACGGCCGCTGGGCGGAGGCCCGCGGCCAGGCGCGGCATTCCGGCCACAAGGCCGGTGTCGGCAGTGTGCGCAGTACGATCGAGGAGTGCATCCGCCACGGCGTCAAGGTGCTGACCCTGTTTGCGTTCAGCAGCGAGAACTGGCGCCGCCCCAGGGCCGAGGTCAACCTGTTGATGGACCTGTTCCTGACCGCGCTGCAGCGCGAGGTCAAGCGCATGCAGACCAACGACATCCAGCTGCGCGTGATCGGCGACGTCTCGGCGTTTCCGGACAAGCTGCAGCGGCGCATCGACGAGGCCGAGCGCGCAACGCGTGCCAACAGCCGGTTGATCCTGCAGGTCGCGGCCAACTACGGTGGGCGCTGGGATATCGTCGAGGCGGCGCGTCGGCTGGCGCGCGCGGTCGCGCACGGCGAGCTCGATGCCGATGCGATCGACGATCGGGCCTTCGCGCGTGCGACCACGCTCGGCGATCTGCCCGATCCCGACCTGTTCATCCGCACCGGCGGCGATCTGCGGATCAGCAATTTCCTGCTGTGGCACTGCGCCTACACCGAGCTGTATTTCACGCCGGTGCTGTGGCCGGACTTCGACGCCGACGAGTTCCGCAAGGCAATCGCCGATTTCGCGTCGCGGCAGCGGCGCTTCGGCCAGACCAGTGCGCAGGTCAAGGTGGCCGACTGATGCTCTGGCAGCGGGTGCTGACCGCGCTGGTGCTGGTGCCGCTGGTCGTCGCCAGCATCCTGTTGCTCGACACGCCGGCGGTGGCCGGGATACTCGGCGCCATCGTGCTGCTGGGCGCCGACGAGATGGCGCGCCTGGCCAATCTCGAGCACGGCGCGTCGCGTCTGCTGTTCGTCGCGGTCGTCGCGCTGCTGCTGGCGCTGGCCTGGCTATTCGTCGTGCCCGACCTGCTGGCGCCGCTGCAGTGGGCAATGACCGCGTGGTGGCTGCTGGTCACGGCGGCGCTGGTCGCGCGGCGCCGCGAACTGATCCGGGTCGACGGCCGGCGGCCCGCGATCCTCGCGCTCGGCGGCCTGGTGCTGGTCGTTGCGTGGGCATCGGTGGTCGGATTGCATGCCGCGGCGCCCGGTGGGCCGATACTGGTGCTGTTCCTGTTCGTGCTGATCTGGGTCGCCGATTCCGGCGCGTACTTCGCCGGACGTGCGTTCGGCAGGACCAAGCTGTCGCCGTTCGTCAGCCCCGGCAAGACCTGGGCGGGCGCATTCGGTGCGTTGGCCGGGGCGGTCATCGCGGCCACGGCGCTGGTCGCTGGCGATTGGGCCGGCGGGGCCTCGCTGCCGTCGCTGGTGCTGTTGTGCCTGCTGGTCACGGTGGTGTCGATCGGCGGCGACCTGTGGGAGAGCCGCCTCAAGCGCGAGGCCGGGGTCAAGGACAGCGGCCGGTTGCTGCCCGGTCACGGCGGTGTGCTCGACCGTGTCGACAGCCTGCTCGCCGCGGCGCCGGTGTTTGCGGTCGGTGCCGGACTGATCGGTGCGGCGACGTGAGGGGGGTCGCGATACTCGGCTCGACCGGTTCGATCGGGCTGAGCACGCTCGACGTGCTGGCGCGCCACCCGGAGCACTACCGGGTCGTCGCCTTGAGTGCCAACACCGACGTCGCCCAGCTGCTCGAGCAGTGCCGCCGCTACCGTCCGCAGCTCGCCGCGATGGCCGATCCCGACAGTGCCGCGGCGCTGTCCGCGGCGCTGCGCCGCGACGGCCTGGATACCGAGGTCATGAGCGGCGCCACGGGTCTCGAGGCCGTCGCCACGCATCCCGATGCGTCCGATCTGATGGCCGCGATCGTCGGCGCCGCCGGCGTATTGCCGACGCTCGCCGCGGTCAGGCTGGGGCGGCGCGTCCTGCTCGCGAACAAGGAGGCGCTGGTGGTGTCGGGCGCGCTGTTCATGGCGGCCGCGCGCCGCAACGGCGCACAGATCCTGCCGATCGACAGCGAGCACAACGCGGTCTTCCAGTGCCTGCCGGGCGATTTCTCGCGCGGCCTCGACGCCGTCGGCGTCGACCGGATACTGCTGACAGCATCGGGCGGGCCCTTCCGGCAACGCCCACTGGCCGAGTTGCGGCACGTTACCCCCGACCAGGCCTGTGCCCATCCCAATTGGTCGATGGGTCGCAAGATCTCGGTCGATTCCGCAACGATGATGAACAAGGGGCTCGAGGTCATCGAGGCACGCTGGCTGTTCGACGCGCGCCCCGAGCAGATCAGCGTCGTCGTGCATCCGCAGAGTGTCATCCATTCGCTGGTGCAGTACGTCGACGGTTCGGTACTGGCGCAGCTCGGCAACCCGGACATGCGCACGCCGATTGCGCATGCGCTGGCATGGCCGGAGCGGCAGGCGTCGGGCGTCGCGGCGCTGGATCTGTTCGGTGTCGCGCGCCTCGATTTCGAACCGCCGGATCTGCAGCGCTTCCCGTGCCTCCGCCTGGCCTTCGATGCGGTGGCGGCAGGCGGTACGGCGCCGGCGGTACTGAACGCCGCGAACGAGGTCGCGGTGGCGCGCTTTCTCGACGGCGGCCTGCCGTTTACCGGGATCGCCGCGGTCGTCGAACAGACGCTGGCCGGTTTCGACCACGGCGCGGCGGACAGCCTCGACGAACTGCTGGCGGCCGACGCGGCGGCGCGTCGCCACGCGGAACATCACGCGACCGCCATGGTCACATAGCCCATGGACGATATCCTGTTCAAAGTCCTGGCTTTTATCGTCGCCATCGGGCTGCTGGTCGCGGTCCACGAGTTCGGTCATTTCTGGGTCGCTCGCAAGCTGGGCGTCAAGGTGCTGCGCTTCTCGATCGGCTTCGGACGGCCGCTGTGGCGGCGCCAGACCGGCCCCGATGAGCCGGAGTACGTGATCGCCGCGATCCCGCTCGGCGGCTACGTCAAGATGCTCGATGAACACGAGGGGCCGGTGGCCCCGCACGACGCGCACAAGGCGTTCAACCGCCAGTCGCTGTGGGTCCGGTCGGCAATCGTCGTCGCCGGGCCGCTGTCCAATTTTCTGTTCGCGATCGTCGCGTTCTGGGGCGTGCTGACGCTGGGCGAGACCGGCGTGCGGCCGTTGATCGGCGACGTGACGCCGGAAACGCCGGCCGCGCGCGCCGGGCTGCAGGCCGGCGACGAAATCCTGTCGATCAACGGCCAGCGCACACCGACCTGGTCGCTGGCCCTGCAGGAGTTCGCGACCGGCTCGGTCGGGGCCGCCGTGCTGCAGATCCGGGTGCGCGACGCCGCTGGCGGCGAGCGGGTGCAGCGCATGCCGTCGAGCGAGATCGGCGACGTCGCGGAAACCAGGGACCTGCTGGGCCGGGTCGGCCTGGTACCCGAGCGGCCGGACGTGCCGCCGGTATTCGGTCGCATCCTCGATGGCGAGGCTGCCGACGCCGCGGGCCTGCAGCAGGGCGACCGTATTCTTGCCGCCGACGGCGGCGACGTCGCCAGCTGGAACGACTGGGTGGAGTACGTGCGTGCGCGCCCCGGCGTGACGATCGAACTCGAGATCGAACGGGCCGGTGTACCGATGTCGATCCTGCTGACGCCGGCGGCGCACGCCAGCGGCGACGACGTGATCGGTCGTATCGGGGCGGCGAACCAGCCCGTGCCGGGACTCATGGAACGCTACGAGGTCCACTACCGCATGGGTCTCGGTGAGGCCCTGCCGGCCGCCGTCGCGCGCACCTGGGAATACTCGGTACTGACCCTCAAGGTCATTTGGCGGGTGCTGACCGGTCAGGCCTCTATCCAGAACCTCAGCGGGCCGATCACGATCGCCGATGTCGCCGGCAAGACGGCATCGATCGGCTTCGTGTATTTCCTCAAGTTCCTCGCCATCGTCAGCATCAGCCTCGGCGTGCTCAATCTGTTGCCGGTCCCGGTGCTCGATGGCGGACATCTGCTGTACTTCGCGATCGAGGCGATAAAGGGCAGCCCTCTGTCCGAGGCGGCGATGATCCAGGGTCAGAAGATCGGCCTGCTGATGCTGCTCGGGCTGATGACGCTGGCGTTCTACGTCGACGTGTTGCGCATCCTCGGTTGATCCCCAGCTGATCGGCGCGTACGGCGCTTGCGCCGGCTTCGCGTTGCGGTCGCCGATACCTTATAATCTCGGCTTTTCCAGACGTGTTCGATCGCGCTGGCGAGCGGCCTGCGGATCGGGGAAACAGGCGACGAGAAACTCCTATGCGGGCGCGAATGTTGTTGGGACTGCTGCTGTTCGGCGTGGCCACGCAGGCGCTTTCCGCAGGTTTCCGGGTCGACGACATCCGCGTCGAGGGCCTGCAGCGTATCACCGCTGGTACCGTGTTCAACTACCTGCCGGTGCAGCCCGGCGACACCATCGATTTCGACCGCACCTCGGACATCGTGCGGGCGCTGTACCAGACCGGCTTCTTCAAGGACGTGCGCCTCGAGAAACGCGGCAATGTGCTCATTGTGGTCGTCAGCGAGCGCCCGGCGATCTCCGAGATCAGCTTTGCCGGCAACGAATCGATCGACAGTGACCAGCTCAAAGAGGGCCTGAAGGAGATCGGCCTGGCGGAGGGGCGCAGCTTCGATCGCTCGGTACTGGAAAGGATCGAAAAAGAGCTGGAGCGTCAGTATTACAACCAGGGTAAGTATGCCGTCCAGCTGACATCGACGGTGACGCCGCTGGAACGCAACCGCGTGGCCATCGATATCAACGTCGTCGAGGGCAAGACCGCGCTGATCAAGAAGATCAACATCGTCGGCAATCAGGTGTTCGACGAAGATGACCTGCTCGACGAGTTCAGCCTGTCGACCGGCGGCTGGCTGTCGCGGTTCCTCAAAGACAACCAGTACTCGCGTCCGAAGCTGGCCGGTGATCTCGAGACCTTGCGTTCGTACTATCTCGATCGTGGCTACGTGAACTTCAAGATCGACTCGACGCAGGTCACGATTACACCGGACAAGCAGGACATCTACGTCACGATCAACATCACCGAGGGGGAAATTCACACGATCAAGGATATCCGCCTCGCCGGTGACATCGTCGGCGATCCCGAATCCTACTTCCCACTGATACACCTGCGTCGCGGTGAACCCTTTGCGCGCAAGAAGATCGTCGAGAGCAGCGACCGGGTGTCGGCGCAGCTCTCGGATCTCGGTTACGCGTTCGCGAATGTCAACAGTATTCCCGAGATCGACGAAGACGAGAAGTCGGTGACGATCACGTTGTTCGTCGACCCCGGCAAGCGTGCCTACGTGCGCCGGATCAATCTGCGCGGTAACGCGCGGACCCGTGACGAAGTGGTCCGCCGCGAGTTCCGGCAGATGGAGTCCGCATGGTTCTCCGGGGAAAAGCTCAAACTGTCGCGCGAACGGCTGCAGCGCACCGGCTACTTCGATACGGTCAATGTCGAGACGCCGACCGTGCCGGGTTCCGCGGACGAGGTCGATATCAACGTGGCGGTCACGGAGAAGCCGTCCGGCACGCTGTTGGCGGGTCTCGGTTTCTCGCAGTCAGACGGTGTCATCGTCAACGCGTCGATCAACCAGGATAATTTCGCCGGCACCGGCAAGAAGGTATCGCTGGCACTCGAGACCAGCAGTGCAGACCAGCGGTATCTGGTCTCTTACACCAACCCGTACTACACCGTCGACGGAATCAGCCGTGGCTTCCAGGTGAGCTATCAGACGACGGACTTCAACGACCTCGACACCGCGGACTACAACACCGACGATGCCATCGTCTCGATGAACTTCGGCATCCCGTTGTCGGAGTTCAACCGCTTCAACTTCGGGATCGCGCTGCACCACATCGACTTCCAGTCCGGAAACCAACCGTCACGGGAGGTCCTGGATTTCGAGGAGACCGAGGGCAGCTCTTTCTTCAATATCGAGGCGACGGTCAACTGGCGTCACGATTCGCGCGACAGCGCCATATTTCCTCGCAGCGGCGCGTTGCAGTCGCTGTTCGCCGAGGCGAGCATTCCGGGCAGCGACCTCGAATATTACAAGCTGTCCTATCAGCACAAGCGGTATTTCCCGGTCACCGATAAGATTTCAATATCGTTGTCTGGCAGGATCGGCTATGGCGATTCCTACGGGGAGACGTCGCGCCTGCCGTTCTTCGAGAATTTCTTCGGCGGCGGCCCCGGTACCATCCGTGGTTTCGAGGCACGTTCGGTGGGTCCGCGTGACTCGGAAGGCGACGCGCTCGGTGGCAACGCGATGTATGCGGGAAGCCTCGAGCTGTTGTTCCCGCCGCCGTTCGAGGCCGGCGCGGACAGCGTGCGTATTGCCGCCTTCTTCGACGCGGGCAGTGTTGTCGACACCAGCAAGGACCTGTTCGATAGCGAGGAATTGAGATTCTCTACCGGTGTCGGTCTGTCGTGGCTGTCTCCGCTGGGGGCGCTGACGGTCAGCTACGCGATACCATTCCGCGCTGATGACGAGGATGAGGAGGAGCAGTTCCAGTTCTCGTTGGGCAGGACATTCTGATCAAGGGATCGGGAGGGCAACGGCGATGAAGAGATTGCGAATCGTGATGTGCGCGCTCGTGCTGTTCGGCCTGTGCGGGAAGGCATCGGCGGAAGTCACGGTCGCGGTCGTCAACCCGTTGCGCCTGCAGAGCGAGGCGCCCCAGGTCGCCAGTGTGCGGGAGCGTGTCAGCCGCGAGTTCGCTTCCAGGCAGTCCCGGGTGGCGGCGCAGCAGGAGCAGATCGCGCAGCTTGAAGAAAAGCTGCTGCGTGATCGTGCCGACATGAGCGAGGATGAGGCCAAGAGCCTGCAGCGTGACATCCGGTCGCGCAAGCTGCGCCTCGAGAATGCCAAGGAAGAACTCGCCAGCGACCAGCGTTTGCGCCTCAGCGAAGAGATGGACCGCTTGCGCCGCGTGTTGTCGGAGGTAATCGCCGAGGTCGCCAAGGCGGAGAATCTCGATGTCGTCATGGAGAGCGGCGTTGCCTGGGTGTCGGAGCGGGCCGACATCACCGACAAGGTATTGGCGAGAATGCGGGAGCTGAATGCCGAATCCAAGTGACGGGAGCAGGCGATGGAGATGACGCTGAAGTCCCTGTCCGTGCTCACCGGCGCCACGCTGCGCGGCGATCCGGAGATCGCGATTCGCGGCGTCGCAACCCTGCAGGACGCACGGCCCGGCGACATCACCTTCCTGGCCAACCAACGCTATCGCTCGTGCCTCGCTGATACACGCGCCTCGGCCGTCATTCTCAGCGCCGAACATGCCGAGGCCTGCCCGATTGCCTGCCTGGTCACCGACAATCCCTACCTGGCCCATGCGCGCGTGCTGACCGCGTTCCATCCGCAGCCGCCTGTCGCATCTGGCGTCGATCCGAGCAGTGTCGTCGAGCCATCGGCAAGCGTCGCCGCAAGCGCGTCGGTCGGGCCGGGGTGCTACATCGGCGCCGATGTCGTGATCGGCGAAAATGTCGAGATCGGACCGGGCTGCGTGCTGTTGCGCGGCGCGGTCGTCGGCCGTGACTCGCGACTTGTTGCATCGGTCACGCTCGGTCACGAGACGCGTCTCGGCGAACGCTGCCTGATTCATCCCGGTGCGGTCATCGGCAGCGACGGATTCGGTCTGGCGAACGACGACGGTGCCTGGGTGAAGGTGCCGCAGGTCGGGCGGGCAATCCTCGGCGACGATGTCGAGATCGGGTCGTGTTCGTCGGTCGACCGCGGCGCGATCGGTGACACGGTGCTCGAAGACGGCGTCAAGATAGACAGCCAGGTCCACGTCGCGCACAACGTGCAGATCGGCAGGCATACGGCGATCGCGGGTTGTGCCGCGATCGCCGGCTCGTCGAAAGTCGGCGCCTATTGCACGATCGCCGGTGGCGCCGGTATCACCGGGCATGTGGAGCTGACTGACCATGTGCACGTGTCGGGTGTCACGTCGGTCACCCGTTCGATTCGCGAACCCGGCCTGTATACCGGTACGGTACCGGCCATGGAACACGGTGTTTGGTTGAAGAACTTCGCACGACTGCGTCAGCTGGACGACATGGCACGCCGCATTCGCAAGCTGGAGAAGGCACTGGCCGACCTGCGATCTGACGAGACGCCCTCGCAGTGACCGGATCGAACACGCGCTTGGACTAGCCTGGATGTTGCACCAATCGAACGACGCCTGGTTCGCAGCGATCTGCTAAAGGGAGCGGTTTCGGTTGGGGTGGTTGAGGGTTCGACCGGTACGGCCCGTCCCGGGCGTCGTTTTATTCGGGCCCCCGCGGGTTCTCGCCCGCTGGCAGTGGGTATTCACCCAAGCGAAAGCGACGGCTATCACTTTCACTGCAAACCGGGCCTCAGCGGCAACGAACGCCGCGGTCGTGCCGAATTCCGGCGCGCCATCCAGGCTAGAATGTGCCGTGAAAAACGTGAAGAGATCTTGGAGGTTGGGTTAGACGCCATGGATATTCAGAAAATTCAGAGCCTGTTGCCGCATCGCTACCCGTTCCTGTTGGTAGACCGGGTTGTCGACAGCGAGCCGGGCAAGCGTCTGGTGGCCATCAAGAACGTCACGATCAACGAGCCCTTCTTCCCGGGGCACTTCCCGAGCAAGCCGGTCATGCCCGGCGTGCTCCTGATCGAAGCGATGGCCCAGGCCACCGGTCTGCTGGCGATGGAGAGTGCGGATGTGCCCGAAGAGGCCATCTACTATCTCGTCGGCGTCGACAAGGCGCGCTTCAAGAGGCCGGTCGTGCCGGGAGACCAGCTCGTCTTCGAGGTCGAGGTACTGAAGAACAAGCGCGAGATATGGGTGTTCTCGGCCACGGCCAAGGTCGACGACAGCGTCGTCGCCTCGGCCGAGATCATGTGCACGGCGCGGAATCTCTGAGCGTGATCGACCCACGCGCCGCGGTCGATCCGTCCGTCGAAATCGGCGACGACGTCGTGGTCGGGCCTTTTGCCGTGATCGGACCGGATGTGACGATCGGCCGCGGTACGCGGATCGGCCCCCACGTCGTGATCCGCGGGCCATGCGAGATCGGCTGCGACAACCACGTCTTCCAGTTTGCATCGATCGGCGAAGACCCGCAGGACAAGAAGTACGCCGGCGAGACGACGTATCTGCAGATCGGTGACCGCAACCGGATCCGCGAGTTCGTGACGATCCACCGCGGCACGGTGCAGGACGGCTCGCTGACGCGCATCGGCAGCGACAATCTGCTGATGGCCTATGCCCACGTTGCGCACGATTGCCAGATTGGCGATCACACGATCATGGCAAACGCGGCTTCGCTGGGCGGCCACGTGCACGTCGGCGACTGGGCGATCCTCGGTGGCTTCACGATCGTGCACCAGTTCTGTCGCCTCGGCGCGCACTGTTTCACGGCCATGGGCAGCGCCGTCAGCAAGGATGTGCCGCCGTTCGTCATGGTTGGCGGACATCCCGCCAAGCCGCACGGCATCAACAGCGAAGGCCTGCGCCGACGCGATTTCGGCGCCGAACAGATCGCCACGGTCAAGCGCGCGTACCGGACGTTGTACAGTTTCGGCCTGTCACTCGCCGAAGCCCGCGCGCAGATCGATGCCGCAGCCGCGGAAAACGAGGAGATGCGGCTGTTCGCCGAGTTTCTTGCCGCCAGTAACCGCAGCATCATTCGCTAGGACGGGGCGGATGGCAGAGCCACCGGACCTGCGCATCGGTATCGTCGCCGCCGAGCCTTCCGGCGACCTGTTGGCCGCCGGTCTGATGGACGCGCTGCGCGAGCGCCTGCCGCACGTGCGCTTCGAAGGCGTGAGCGGCCCGCTGATGCGCGCCAGCGGGGTCGATGAGTGGGTAGAGATGGACAGCCTGTCGGTGATGGGACTGTTCGAGGTCCTGCACCACCTGCCACGCCTGTTGCGGCTGCGTGGCCGGCTGCTCGAACGCTGGCGCGACACGCCGCCGGCGCTGTTCATCGGCGTCGATGCGCCGGACTTCAACCTCACGCTCGAGTGCCGGCTGCGTGCCCACGGCGTTGCGACCGTGCACTACGTCAGTCCGACCGTCTGGGCCTGGCGCCGCGGCCGCGTGCGCAAGATCCGGCGCGCCGTCGACCTGCTGTTGACGGTCTTTCCTTTCGAGACCGATTTCCTGCACGCTTACGGCGTGCCGTCCCACTATGTCGGGCACCCGTTGGCCTGTGACATGCCGTTGCAGCCGGACCGCGGCGCCGCCCGCCGCGAACTCGGTCTGGACGCGCGACAACCGGTCCTGGCGCTGCTGCCGGGCAGCCGGCGCGGCGAGGTGACGCGCCTCGCGGAACCATTCCTGCGCACGGCGGCCGCGTTGCAGCGTAACGCGCCGGACACCGCGGTCGTCGTGCCGCTGGTCAACGCCACGACGCGCGATCTGCTGCAGGCGCAGATCGCCCGGCATGCACCGGGGCTGCGGGCAGAGGTATCGGTCGGCACCAGCCGCGTGGCACTCGCCGCCGCAGACGTCGTGCTGACCGCATCCGGCACCGCGACGCTCGAAGGCCTGCTGAGCAAGCGTCCGATGGTCGTCGGTTACAAGCTGCAGGCGGCCACGTTCGCGATCGCGAAGCTGTTGCGGTTGGTCAAGGTCGAGCACGTTGCAATGGCCAATCTTCTGACCAACGAGCGTCTCGCGCCCGAGTTCATCCAGCGTGCTTGTGAGCCGGAGCAGTTGCTGCCAGCGCTGCAACGATTCTTCGACGATCCGGCATTGCGCGAGCGGGTGGCCGAGCGCTACCGCGAGGTCCACCTCGCGCTGCAAATAGATACCAACCGCGAGGCCGCTGCCGCGGTCATTCGGCTCCTCGAGGCGCGTGGCTATGCGTGACGAGTTGGTCTGCGGTGTCGACGAAGTGGGACGCGGTCCGTTGGCCGGCCCGGTCGTCGCGGCCGCGGTGATCCTCGATCCGCGGCGCCCGATCGATGGTCTTGCCGACAGCAAGAAACTGAGCGAGAAGCGCCGTCAGCAGTTGTTCGACACGATCTGTGATCGTGCCTTGGCGTGGTCGCTGGGCCGTGCCGAGGTTGCCGAGATCGACACCGTCAACATCCTGCAGGCGAGCCTGCTGGCGATGCGGCGTGCGGTCGACGCGCTCGGCGTGGCGCCCGCGCACGCGCTGGTCGACGGCAACCGCGTCCCGCTGCTGGACTGCCCGGCGCGCGCGATCGTCGGTGGCGACGACAGCCAGCCCTGTATCTCGGCGGCGTCGATCGTCGCCAAGGTGGCGCGCGACCGCGAGATGGTCGAACTCGACGCCCGCTACCCGGGCTATGGCCTGGCGCGCCACAAGGGCTATCCGACCAAGGCCCACCTCGCCGCGCTGGCAGCGCTCGGGGTGACCGAGATCCACCGCCGCTCGTTTGCGCCGGTGCGTCGAATCTGCGCCCGGGCCGACCGGTAATCCGCTGATTTACGGTAGTTTTCGGCGTGCCTGTGGCGGCGGCGCAGAGGCCGCGTTATTCTCTCGGAACCTCCCCGTAGCGAGCGCCCGCGAAACTCCAGATGACCGCCGAGTTCGTCCACCTGCACGTGCATTCCGAGTATTCGCTGGTGGACGGCGTGGCGCGCATCAAACCGCTTGTCGGTCGCGTCGCCGAACTCGACATGCCGGCCGTCGCGCTGACCGACCAATCGAACATGTTCGCGCTGGTCCGTTTCTACAAGGCCGCGATCGCGGCCGGTGTGAAGCCGATCGCCGGCGTCGATGCCTGGCTGCGCAACCCCGACGACGCCAACAAGCCCGACCGCCTCGTGCTGCTGGTCATGAACGGCGAGGGTTATCGCAACCTGACTGAACTGGTGTCACGCAGCTATCGCGAGGGCCAGCACCTCGGACGGGCGATGATGGACCGCGACTGGTTGAGCCTAGGCTCGACGGCGGGTCTGATCGCGCTGTCCGGCGGGCGCGACGGCGATATCGGTCGTGCGCTGGCGTCCGGCAACAGCGGTCTTGCGGCGCAGCGCCTGGCCGCGTGGACTGAGCTGTTTGCCGACCGCTTCTACCTGCAGCTGGTACGCACCGGGCGCGCCGACGAGGAGGACGTCCTGCACGCCAGTGTCGCACTTGCGGCGCAACACGATGTGCCGGTCGTGGCGACCAACGGTGTCTGCTTCCTCGCCGCAGACGAGTTCCAGGCGCACGAGGTCCGCGTCTGCATCCACGAAGGCAGGACGCTCGACGACCCGCGGCGCACCAGGGCTTACTCGGAACAGCAATACCTGCGTTCGCCGCAGGAAATGGCCGAGCTGTTCGCCGACATCCCCGAGGCATTGGCCAACAGCGTGGAGATCGCCAAGCGCTGCAACCTCGAGATCACGCTCGGCAAGAATTATCTGCCGGATTTTCCGATCCCCGACGGCATGACCATCGACGAGTATTTCCGCGCCGAGTCGCGGCGGGGTCTCGAGGGGCGCCTCGATCGTATCCTGGATCGCGCCGCGGACGACTTCGCCGAGCGTCGCCGGCCGTACGACGAGCGGCTCGAGATCGAGCTCGACGTGATCACGACGATGGGCTTTCCTGGTTACTTCCTGATCGTCGCCGATTTCATCCAGTGGGCCAAGGACAACGACGTGCCGGTCGGACCCGGGCGTGGCTCGGGTGCCGGTTCGCTGGTGGCCTATGCGTTGAAGATCACCGATCTCGATCCGCTCGAGCACGACCTGCTGTTCGAACGCTTCCTCAATCCCGAGCGCGTATCGATGCCCGACTTCGACGTCGACTTCTGCATGGACAGGCGTGACAGCGTGATCGACTATGTCGCACGCAAGTACGGCCGCGACTCGGTGTCGCAGATCATCACCTACGGATCAATGGCGGCCAAGGCCGTGGTACGCGATGTCGGACGGGTCCTCGGCCACTCCTACGGTTTCACCGACCGGGTGGCGAAAATGGTGCCGTTCGAGATCGGCATGACGCTCGACAAGGCACTGGCGGAGAGCGACGACCTGCGCCAGGCCTACGACGGCGACGAGGAGGTCACCCAGCTCATCGATATGGCGCGCAAGCTCGAGGGCCTGGCACGCAATGCCGGCAAACACGCCGGCGGCGTCGTCATTGCACCGGGCAGGCTGACCGACTTCAGTCCGCTGTACTGCGAGGCCGATGGCAGCAACCTGGTCACCCAGTACGACAAGGACGATGTCGAGGCGGCGGGCCTGGTCAAGTTCGACTTCCTCGGCCTGCGTACGCTGACGATCATCGACTGGGCGTTGAAGACCGTCAATACGCAGCGCGCGCAGGCCGGCGAGCCGCCGATCGACATCTCGGCAATCCCGGTCGACGACGCGGACGCGTTCAGGCTGCTGAAGAGCGCCGAGACGACCGCGGTGTTCCAGCTCGAATCGACGGGTATGAAACAGCTGATCAGCAAGCTGCAGCCGGACTGCTTCGACGACATCACCGCGCTCGTGGCACTGTTCCGTCCGGGCCCGCTGCAATCAGGCATGGTCGACGACTTCATCGCGCGCAAGCACGGTATCCAGGAGGTCGTTTACCCGCACCCGGACCTCGAGCCGATCCTGAAATCGACGTACGGCGTGATCCTGTATCAGGAGCAGGTCATGCAGATTGCCCAAGTCCTGGCCAGCTACACGCTCGGCGGTGCCGACCTGTTGCGCCGCGCGATGGGCAAGAAGAAACTCGAGGAGATGGCCAAGCAGGGCGAGATCTTCCGCCAGGGCGCGGTCGCGCGTGGCGTCGACGAACACACCGCGACCTACATCTTCGACCTGATGGAGAAGTTTGCCGGCTACGGCTTCAACAAGTCGCACTCGGCGGCCTATGCGCTGGTGTCGTACCAGACGCTGTGGCTCAAGGCACACTACCCGGCGGCGTTCATGGCCGCCGTGCTGTCGTCGGACATGGACAACACCGACAAGGTCGTGACCTTCATCGAAGAGTGCCGCGCGATGAAGCTGAAGGTCGAACCGCCCGACGTCAACCGCTCGAGCTACATGTTCACCGTCGATGGCGACGACACCGTGGTCTACGGCCTCGGCGCGATCAAGGGCGTCGGCGAGGGGGCGATCGACGGGATCGTGGAATCGCGCACGGCGGGCGGGCGGTTCGCCGATCTGTTCGATTTCTGCCGCCGTATCGACGTCAAGAAGGCCAATCGCCGCGTACTCGAATCGCTGATCCGCGCCGGGGCGCTCGACCGCATCGGCGCCAACCGCGCGACCTTGATGATCCAGCTGCCACTGGCGCTGAAAATGGCCGAGCAGCACGCCGAACTGCGGGCGACCGGACAGGACGACCTGTTCGGCATGGCGTCATCCGAACCGGCCGCTCCGGCGGCCGGCGTCGTGCCGGACGCGGTCGAGGAATGGGACGACGACCAGCGCCTGGCCGGCGAGAAGGAGACCCTGGGCCTGTTCCTGACCGGCCACCCGATCGACTTCTACGAGGGCGATCTCGAGGCACTGATCGGCACCCGCATCGCCCGTTTGAGCCTCGACGACGTCCGCGCGGGGCGCGGCCGCCGTGCCGGCAAGAAGGTCACCGTGGCCGGCATGGTCGTGTCCGTCAATCGCCGCAACACGCAGCGCGGCACGATGGCATCGGTGCTGCTCGACGACAAGACCGGCCGTATCGAAGCGGCGCTGTTCAGCGAGACCTACGAACGCTTTCGTAACGAGATCGTCAGCGATCGCGTGCTCGTGGTCGAGGGCACGCTGGTGCACGACGAGTATCGCGGCGGGCTCAGCGTACGTGCCGACTCGGTGCGCGGTCTCGAGGACGTGCGTGCGGCGCGCGCGCGGCGGATCGAGCTCGACATGCGCGAGTCGTGGCTGCGCGAACGCTCGCTGAGCAGTGCCGACGCCGTCGCGGCGTTGCGTCATGTGCTCGAACCGGCGTGCGGCGGTGAGTGCGCGGTTCGCCTGCGCTATCGGCGCCGCGATGCCGAGGTCGTGCTGCAACTCGGCGATCAATGGCGGATCCGGCCCAGCGACAGCGTCCTGCGCCAGGCCCAGCGCCTGCTCGGTTGCGATGCGCTGCGGATTCGTTTCGGCGCGCCGTCGAGCGACGCGGCACCGCGAGCTGTCGACATTGCGCAACCGGGTTAGTCGTATGCGTCCGACGGTCAGCGGCGGCCACGGCCGGTGACCATCTGCGCTATCATGGCAACCCCTGACAGATCCCTCCAACAACAACGATGAATCTCGATTTTCTCGAATTCGAACAGCCGATCGCCGAGCTCCAGGCGAAGATCGAGGAACTGCGGCTGGTCGGAAACGACAACGAAATCAATATCCAGGAAGAGATCGAGCGCCTCGAGGGCAAGAGCCGATCGCTGACCGAGTCGATCTTCTCCAGTCTCAGCCCGTGGCAGATCTCGCAGCTGGCGCGCCATCCGCTGCGGCCGTACACGCTCGACTACGTGGCGCGGATCGTCGACGACTTCGAGGAACTGCACGGCGACCGGGCGTATTCCGACGACAAGGCAATCGTTGCCGGGCTCGGTCGTATCGACGGTCGGCCGGTGATGCTGATCGGTCACCAGAAGGGGCGCGACACCAAGGAAAAGATTGAGCGCAACTTCGGCATGCCGAGGCCGGAGGGCTATCGCAAGGCGCTGCGACTGATGCGGCTCGCGGAACGCTTCGCGATCCCGGTGATCACGTTCATCGACACACCCGGGGCCTATCCGGGGGTCGGTGCCGAGGAACGTGGTCAGAGTGAGGCGATCGCGCGCAACCTGTTCGAGATGGCGGGCCTGCGTACGCCGGTTGTCGCGACCGTCATCGGCGAGGGAGGATCCGGCGGCGCGCTCGCGATCGGCGTCGCCGACCGGCTGCTGATGCTGCAATACAGCACCTACTCGGTGATCTCGCCGGAAGGCTGCGCGTCGATCCTGTGGAAGGATGCCGAAAAGGCCCCGCTGGCCGCCGAGGCGATGGCGATTACCTCGGAACAGCTCAAGGAACACGGCCTGATCGACGACATCGTCGCCGAGCCGCTCGGCGGCGGACACCGTGACCTGGACACGATGGCGCGTAATCTCAAGGCCGCGCTGCTCAGCGCACTGGATACGGTTGCCGACGTGGCCATCGATCGCCTGCTCGAGCAGCGCTACGAGCGGCTGATGTCCTACGGTGTCGTCAGCCGCTGAACCCGCGCTGGACGCGGCGCGCATCATTGCGCGACTGACGCAGACCTTGCCGCAGCCCGCCCGTTACCTGGTCGCGTTCAGCGGCGGCCTCGATTCGAGCGTGCTGTTGCATCTGCTCGCCGCCAACCGCAAGTCGCTACCCGCACCGCTCGCCGCCGTGCACATCGACCACGGCCTGCACCCCGACGCGGCGCTGTGGGCGGCCCACTGCGGCACGGCCTGCGAGCGCCTCGGCGTGCCGCTGCTGCTGCGCCGCGTGGATGCGCGGCCGGCGCGCGGCCAGAGTCCCGAGGCGGCCGCGCGCGACGCCCGTTACCGCGCGATCGCGGCGCTGTTCGGCGAGCGCGACCTGCTGCTCAGTGCGCATCACCGCGACGACCAGGCGGAGACCCTGTTGCTGCAGCTGCTGCGCGGCGCCGGCGTCGACGGCCTCGCCGCGATGCCCACGCTGCGCGAATGGCGGGGCGGCTGGATCGGCCGGCCGCTGCTCGACGTGTCGCGTGCCGCGCTGCGCGCCTGGGCCGAGGCCAACGCGGTTGCATGGGTCGAAGACCCGAGCAATGCGGAACTCGGCGCCGATCGCAACTACCTGCGACACGCGGTCATGCCCAGGCTGCGCGAGCGCTGGCCGGCAGCGGATGCCCGCCTCGCACACAGCGCCGCGCTGTGTGGCGAGGCCGCGGCACGACTGGCCGCCGCCACGGCCGACGATTTGGCGGCGCTGGCGACGGCGCAACCCGACCAGCTGCGGCTGGACCGGCTGTGCGCGCTCGGCGACGCGCGCGCCCGTGCCGTATTGCGCTTCTGGTTGCGCACTCAGGGCCTGCCGGCGCTGCCGGCGACGCGACTGCGCGAGGCGGTACAGCAGCTGTGTACGGCGCGCCCGGGAGCCGGGGTCGAGATCGCCTGGTCGGGCCTTGCACTGCGCCGTTACCGCGATCGCGTCTGGATCGGCATGCGCCAGCTGCCGGTCGGCGGATGGCCGCGCGTCGCGTGGCGCGGCGAAGGGCTGCCGCTCGGCGACCGGCGCGGCCGCGTGACCCGCACCTGGGGGCCGGGTGGCATCGATCCTGGCCGCTGGTCGCGCGGCACCGTCGAGGTCGGCGTGCGGCACAGCGGCATGCGCTGTCGCCCGGCCGGCCGCGGCGGCACGCGCAGTTTCAAGAATCTCGTTCAGGAATGCGGTATCCCGCCGTGGCTGCGCGATCATCTGCCGGTCGTGTGGATCGACGGCCGCGTGGCCGCGATCGCCGACTGCTGCGTCTGTGATACCTTCGCCGCCGCCGACGGCGCATCCGGCTGGCACGTCCACTGGCAGCGTCCCGGTCTGCCGGATCGGGATTGACGTTCCTAGCGCCCCCACGAACCTAAAGATTCACCTGGCCACGTCGCTACATGCCGTGAACGGGGACGGCGGCACCGGCTGTGTCGACGCTCCGCAACGCCCAGCGACTAGAGATCCAGGAGTCTCTTATGAACAGACAGGCCGGTTTCACCCTCGTCGAATTGGTGGTGGTGATCATTATTCTCGGAATCCTCGCGGCGACGGCGCTGCCGAGGTTCATGAACGTGCAGACCCAGGCGCACCAGGCGGCGGTCGACGGCGCAGCGGGTGGTTTCGGTGCCGGTGTCGCGATGGCGCGGGCGCAGTGGGTGGCCAACGGATCGACTGCCGCGGTCGACAACGTCGCCAATTTCGGTGCCGCCGATGTCGACACCAATGCCGCGGGCTGGCCGACCAACACCACCGATGGCAACAACTCGATCGCGAGCGCGACCAGCTGTGTCGAGGTCTGGAACGGCGTCATGCAGAATCCGCCGACCGCGGCTACCGCGGGCACCGTGGACTATGTCGCGACCGCGGCCGGCCAGGTGTGCACCTTTACCTACCAGGGTGACACCGCGGCCACGCGCACGATCGCCTACAATGCCGCGAACGGCGCGATCACGGTCACCAATCCGTAACAGCCGCCGCGCATGCGATCATGCTGAGCGACAGTGCGAACTCGATGACGCGGCCCCCGGGCCGCGTTTTTGCTGGTCGCGCGTGCCAGCGCGGTTACACGGTGGTCGAGCTGGTCGTGGTCATGGTGTTGATGGGCATTCTCGCCGCCAACGCGATGCCGCAGTTCTTCACCGCCAGCCGTTTCGAGGAAATGGGATTCGCCGACGCTACGGCCGCGGCGATCCGGCACGCGCGCAAGCTCGCGGTCGTTTCCGGTTGCGATACGCGCGTGCAGGTCAGCGGTGGATACGCGCTATGGCAACGTGCGACGGACTGTGACAACGGCGCGTTCACACGCGTCGTCGCCCGGCCCGGCGGTGGCAGCTGGTCCGAGACGGTGCCGGTCGGCGTGACACTGGGGGCGCTCGACGTCTACTTCGATGCCGCCGGGCGGCCGCACGAGCATGCCGGCGGCAGCCTGCTCGGCAGCGCGCAGACCCTGGCCATCGGGGCGCGCTCGATCACGCTCGAACCCTTGACCGGCTTCGTGCACTGACATGCGCAAGCGGCAGCGACAGCACGGGGCCACGCTGATCGAGTTGGTCGTGTCGATCGTCATCATCTCGATCTCGGTGACCAGCGTGATGATGGTGGTCGCGAATGCGACGCAACGCAGCGCCGATCCGATGGTGCGTACGCAGGCGATATCGATTGCCACGGCCTATCTCGAGGAGATCCTGTCGCAGGCGCTGACCGAGCCGAGCGGCGTCGACACCGGGGCCGCCGAGGCCGGCGAGGTGCGCGCCACCTACGACGACATCACCGACTACCACGGTCTCAGCGACGCCGCAGGGGCGATCGATCAGTTCGGCAACCCGATCGTCGGTCTCGAGGGCTACAACGTTGCCGTCGACGTGGCCGCGTCGACCGTCAACGGCGACCCGGCGTCGCGCGTTCGCGTGACCGTCACGTTCGACGGCGACGGGGCATTCGCGATCTCGCTGAATGCCTACCGATTGAATTGACGATGGGCAGACCACGGCACCAGCGCGGATTCACGCTTGTCGAGTTGATCATCGTCGTCGTTCTCAGTGGCGTGTTGTCGCTGGTCGTCATGCAGTTCATCGCGGTGCCGGTGGATGCCTATGTCGATCAGAGCCGCCGTGCGCGGCTGGTCGAGATCGCCGACGTCGCGGTCGAACGCATCGCCCTGGACGTGCACGCGGCGCTGCCCAACAGCCTGCGCGTGGGCTGCGGCGGCGCCTGCCTGGAGTTCCTGCGCAGCGTGGCCGGCGGCCGCTATCGCGCCGCGCTGCCGGGTGACACCCTGAGCTTCGTGCCTGGCGACGCCGATACGTCGTTCGATGTGCTCGGGCCACTCGATCTGCCGGCCGGGCTGGCCACCGGTGGTGCGGCGGATGCGTGTCGCAACGGACTGGCGGCCTGCGTGGTCGTTTACAACACCGGGTTCGCCGGTACCGATGCCTGGCAGGGCGACAATATCGCGACGGTGAACGCGGCCAGCGCGACGTCGATCAGTTTCGACAACAGCGCATTCTCCAGCGGTCAGGCGGCGTTCCCGGCGGCATCGCCGGGACAGCGCTTCTTTGTCGTCGACTCACCGGTCGCGTACCTGTGCGATACCGGTGGCGGGCTGATCCGGCGCTACGAGGGCTACAGCATCCGGGCCGCGCAGAGCGACGTCGACACACATGCCGAGCTGCTCGCGCTGCCGAACCCGGCCGAGAGCGCGATCCTCGCCGACAATGTCGCAACCTGCAGCTTCGCCTACAGCCCGGGTACGCCGACGAGGAACGCCGTGCTGACGTTGCGTCTGACCGTCAGCGAAGCCGGAGAGAGCGTGCGCTTGCTGCAGCAGGTCGGGGTGATGAACGGAACATGACGACCTTGCACGACCGACAACGCGGCTTCACGCTGATCAGCGCACTGTTCGTCGTTGTCGTGGTCGCTGTGCTCGGCGTCTATCTGGCGACGCTGGGGACCGCGCAACATACGTCGACGGCACTGTCGGTGCGCGCTGCGCAGGCGATGTACATGGCCCACAGCGGCATCGACTGGGTGATCTACCGCCTCGAACACGGCGACAGCTGCGCGACGCTGCCCGGTAGTGTGACGATCGACGGCTACACGGTCGCGGTCCAGCGCTGCGTCACGCAGATCGTCAGCGAGGGCGGTGTTGCGTATCCGGTCCACGAGATCGAGGTCGATGCGAGCATCGGCAGCTTCGGCAGTCCCGGCTACGTAAGGCGGGTGCTGAGCGTCAGCGTTACCGGGGCCTGATCGCGATGTACCGCAATAACCGCCCAGGCTTGTTCATACGGCATCTCACGGCGCTGTGGATGCTCGCCGCCATACCGTTCTGCGCTTCTGCGGCAACCTACCTGTACGACGACAACGCGCCGTACGCATGGGAAGACGCGGCGACGGACGTGGTCTGGGAGAGGCGCTCGACCCGGTATCCGGTCGACGACGACAAGGATGTCGTGAACATCGGGTTCAGTTTCCCGTTCGGCGGCACTCGCTATACCCAGGTGAGGATACTGTCCAACGGTATCCTGCAGTTCGGCGCCGACACCGGTCTGCACACCCACTATCGTAATCGCGCGCTGCCCTACGCACAGGGCGATCGGGCGATCTTCGTCTACTGGGACGATCTGAATCCGGCGCGCGGCGGCACGGTGCGCTACAGCATGCACGGTTCGGCGCCACACCGGACGTTCGTCGTCAGCTGGGAGGATCTGCCGAACTACAACTACACCGGTGTTTACAACCTGCAGGTGATCCTCTACGAGGACGGCGAGATCAAGGTCCAGTACGGTAACGGCAATGCCACCGGCGACAGCGCGACGATCGGCGTACAGATCGGCAGCGGTGACTTCACGCAGTACAGCTTCGACCAGGCCAATGCCGTCGACGGCAACACCGCGATCGTGTTCTATACCCAGCGGCCGCACTTCGCGCTCGACGTGCAGAGCAGCGTGAACCTGTGCCGCAGCAACGCGGTCAACGTCACGGTCACGCGCCATGACGATACCCACGGTGTCGATACCGCCTATACCGGAACTGTCTACCTCAGTGCGACGAGCTCGGCTGGCAGCTGGTCGAACGTCTCCGGCCGTGGCTCGCTCGTCGACCTCGGCGGCGGTCGCGCGCGCTACAACTTCACGGCGCCCGATCGCGGTCAGGCGGTACTCCAGTACAGCTATGCCAGTCCGGTGATCACGAATTTTCACGTCAACGACGGCAGCGACACCGAACACCACGTCGAGGACCCGTTCCTGACCTTCCGCTACGGACTCACCGACAATGCCGCCGACGATTTCGATTCCGGCGGTTTCGTCGGCAACACCGGGTCGCTCAGTTGGAGTACGGACTGGACCGAGATCAACGAGTCCGACGGTGCCGGCGCCGGCGACATCCGCGTGGTAAGCAGCGGCGGCGGTCATGCCCTGCGACTCTCGGACAACGACGGTGGCGGCGAGGGCGTCTACCGCGAACTGGATCTCTCCGGACAGCCGCCCGGTTCGGTCATCGTGCTCGGTTTCGATTACCGCCGCGTCGGGCTCGACAGCACGACCGACTACGTCGCGGTCGCGGTATCGTCGAACGGTGGACGCAGCTGGCGAGAGCTCGACCGCTTCATCGGGCCGGGCACGGACAGCGGCTTCCAGAGCGAGACCTACGACATCAGCCGCTACGCCGGCAGCAATACACGGATACGTTTCCTGACGTCGTCGCGGCTGGGTAACAGCGACTACGTGTACATCGACAACGTCGATATCGGCATTCGTACGCCGAGCTGCGGCATCGACCACTACGCGGTCAGCCACGGCGGTACCGGCGTCACGTGCGAGGCCTCGGCAGTGACCCTGAGCGCCCACGACGGCGCGCACGGCAGTGCCGAACCGGGGGCCGGTACGCGTGTCGTCGTCACCGCGATCGACACGCTCAGCGGTACGACGGCGACCGATGCCACGTGGACCTACACCGGTTCCGGGACGTTCGCGGTCCTCGGCGGCGGAACTGCCAGCTACACCTTTGCCGCCGGTGAGACCCAGGTTGAGCTGTGGCTCAGTCGACCGGGCGGCGGTACCGTCAACGTCAACGCGCTCGACGGCAACGGTGCCGTCGAGGCGGCCAGCGAGGATCCCGACCTGGCGTTCGTCGATTCTGCACTGCGTTTCTATGCCGATGGTGTAGCCGATGCCATCGGCACCCAGGTCGCGGGCAAGGCATCGACCTCGGCACCGGGCGGGCAACGGTTGAGCGTCCGTGCCGTCGAGACCGACGCCCAGACCGGTGTCTGCCAGAGCCGGCTCAGCGGCCGTCACGCCGTCGAGTTCGCGTTGGAGTGTGTCGATCCCTCGGCCTGCGTCGTCGGCCAGGTTGCGTCGGTCGAGGGGATGGCGGTACCGGGGCATCCGGCCGGAGGCGTCGCGACCTACCAGGCCGTCGACCTCACGTTCGACGCCAGCGGCCATGCGCCGTTGACGTTCGCCTACAGTGACGTCGGGCGCGTGGTGCTGCATGCGCGCGCCAGCCTGCCGGCCAGTGGGCAGCAGGTGGCAACGGTCGTCGCCGGCGCCAGCAACCCGTTCGTCGTCGTGCCGGCCGGCCTGTGCATCGAGCCGGTCAGCGCGTCGGGTGCGTGCCTGTCGGGTGATGCGACCTGCAGCGTGCTCGCCCGGGCCGGCGAGGCGTTCGACCTCGACGTGCGCGCCGTGGCCTGGGAGACGGCCGGCGAGACCGGCGCCGACTTCTGTAGCGGCAACCCGACGACGCCGAACTTCCGCCTCGACGACATCGTGCTGGCGCCGACCCTGGTCGCGCCGCTCAGCGGCAGCGTTGGTGCGCTGGGCGTCACCGACGTGGATCTGCGCAGCGGCGACGGCGGCACCAGGAGCATCGCGCAGACCTACAGCGAGGTCGGTGTCTTGCGTATCGAGGCGACACCGCCGGCCTACCTCGGTCAGGCACTGGCGACCGCGAGCAGCGCCAACATCGGCCGCTTTGTACCGGACCGCTTCGCGTTGGCGGGGGGCGTTCTGACGCCGGGCTGCGGGTCGTTCACCTACATGGCGCAGGATGCCCTCGGCGTGCAGTTCGCTGTCGAGGCGCGCAACGCCGCGAGCGCACGCACGCAGAACTACCGTGACGCCTTCGCCAAGGCCGCCTGGGCACTGGTCGCCGAGGACAGCGACGCCGGGAACGATCTCGGTGCGCGCCTCAGCAGCCTGGCCGGCAGCTGGTCCGCGGGACTGCTGACGATCAGCGCCGGCGATGTCGTGTTCGCCCGCGACGCTGTCATCGACGGCCCCTACGACAGCCTGCAGCTCGGCGTGCGCCTGGTCGACAACGATGGCGGCTGGGCGACGCTCGCGAATCGGGACATGAATGCCGCGACCAGCGGCAGCTGTGTCGCGGCCGGCAACTGCGACGCCGTGGCGATCGGCACGACCGCGGTGCGCTACGGGCGGCTCAACATCGTCAACGCCCACGGCTCCGAACTGCTCGACCTCGCGGTCCCGCTGCGCGTCGAGACCTATGCCGGAAGCACCCAGGGATTCGTCGTCGCCGCCGCCGACAGCTGCACGGCGCTGTCGACCGTCACGCTCAGCGACCTCGATCCGGGCGACGACCTGGTGCCCACGGAGACCTGCGTATGGGACGCACTCAACGTTACGACCGCGGGCTGCGCGAGCCCCGGGCCGCCGGCCCTGCAGTTTGCGACCAGCCCGACCGCCGGCCTGTTCAACCTCCATCTGCAGGCGCCTGGCGCCGGCAACACCGGCGTCGCCGGGGTGCAGGTGCTGGCGCCTGACTGGTTGCGCTTCGACTGGCGCGGCGCCGGTGACGAGGATCCGCGGGCACGGGCCACGTTCGGCATCTTCAATCGTGGCAACCAGCTCATCTACCGGCGTGAGGTGAGGTAAGCTTCGAGCGCGCGCAGTACCCGTCCGAGGCCCGCATGAGTCTTACCAACAGCTACGCCTTTCGCCGCCCCGCGGTCGGAGTGCTGGTGAATGTCGCGTTGCTGGCGTCGCTGGGCCTGCTGTTCTACGGCCTGCAGGCACCGATCCTGACGCTCGAGAAGTTCTATGTCTTCTCCAATACCGTGAGCCTGTTGTCGGCGCTGCAGCAGCTGGCGCGCGAGGCGGAATGGGGACTGTTTGCGCTGGTCGGCGCGTTCAGCGTCGTGTTCCCGATCCTGAAATCGGTGGTGCTGCTGCTGGTGTGGAATTTCGACCCGTCACATGGCGAGCGTCACCGCCGGCACCTGCGCTGGCTGTCGACCTACGGCAAATGGTCGATGCTGGACGTGTTCGTCGTCGCGCTGCTGGTCGTGTCGGTGAAGCTCGGATCCCTGGCCGAGGCCCGGGTCGAGATCGGTATCTACGCCTTTGCCGCCAGCGTCGTGCTGACGATGCTGCTGTCGGCCTGGATCTCGCGCCACGCCGTCACGCCGCCCGGTGACGGCCCAACCCCGTGAAGGAGAAGTCCCATGCATGTCACGCTGGTCCATGTAAACGTCAAGCCACAGGCGGTCGCGGCGTTCATCGAGGCCTGTCGGCTGAACCACGAGGGCTCGACCGCCGAGCCCGGCAACCGCCGCTTCGATATCCTGCAGGACGCCACCGATCCGACCCGCTTCGTGCTCTACGAGGCCTACGCCAGCGAGGCCGATGCCCAGGCGCACAAGGAGACCGCGCACTACGCGGCATGGCGCGACACGGTTGGCGACATGATGGCCGCGCCGCGGCGCGGCGAGCCGTTCGTCGGCCTGTGGCCGAGCGGCGATTGAGCGCCTTAGCGGCTTGGGGCAGGGGGTGTGATTGGGTTACGATAACCGGCTAACCTTGCGGAGCTGGATATGCAGGACATCAATCCGATCACGAACAAAATCGCCGATCTGAGGGGACGCCTGGAGTCTCTCAGGGGGTATCTTTGACTACGACGGCAAGAAAGAGCGTCTGACCGAGGTCCTGCGCGAACTCGAGGACCCCGACGTGTGGAACGACCAGCAGCGCGCCCAGGCCCTCGGCAAGGAGCGCGCCGGTCTCGAGGCCGTGGTCGGCAACATCGACGCGATCCTCGGCGGTCTGGCCGACGGCGGCGACCTGCTCGATATGGCAGTCGACGAGGGTGACGGCGCCACCGTCGACGCGATCGCCGCGGATATCGACGAGTTCGAGCGCCGGGTCGGCGAGCTGGAGTTTCGCCGCATGTTCTCGGGCGAACTCGACGCGGCCAACGCCTTTCTCGATATCCAGGCCGGCTCCGGCGGCACCGAGGCACAGGACTGGGCCGAGATGCTGCTGCGCATGTACCTGCGCTGGGGCGAGCAGCGCGGTTTCAAGACCGAGCTGATGGAGGTGTCGCCGGGCGAGGTGGCGGGCATCAAGTCGGCGACGATCCGCTTCGAGGGCGAGTACGCGTTCGGCTGGCTGCGCACCGAAACCGGCGTGCACCGCCTGGTGCGCAAGTCGCCGTTCGATTCCGGCAACCGTCGCCATACGTCGTTCAGCTCGGTATTCGTGTCACCGGAGATCGACGACACGATCGAGATCGAGGTCAACCCGGCGGATGTGCGCACCGACACCTACCGCGCGTCAGGTGCCGGCGGCCAGCACGTCAACAAGACCGACTCGGCGGTCCGCCTGACGCACCTGCCGACCGGTATCGTCGTGCAGTGCCAGAACGACCGTTCGCAGCACAAGAACCGCGACCAGGCGTGGAAGCAGCTGAAGGCCAAGCTGTACGAGCTGGAGATGCAAAAACGCAGCGAGAGCGCACAGGCCCTGGAAGACACGAAGTCGGACATCGGCTGGGGCAGCCAGATCCGTTCCTACGTGCTCGACCAGTCGCGCATCAAGGACCTGCGCACCAACGTCGAGACCGGCAACACCCAGGCGGTGCTCGATGGCGGGCTCGACCTGTTCATCGAGGCCAGCCTGAAGAGTGGACTCTGAGATGCGCGGCGGCGGCCGTGGCCCACGCGACGGAACGCAGACGATACGGAGCACGGGACGGGTCGCGAACCGATGCCGGGCTCGCAGCGCATGCAGTCGAGTACGATAGCGCGCCCCGCCGAGACGGGTACCCGGACCCATGGACGTCGCCGACGGGCGATTTCGCCGGGCAATGACCCCGCATCGCCGACTCGGTGATCTCCACATTCACTACCGAGAAACCTATGACCGACCAGCAGCAAGACGACAACAGGCTCATCGCCGTGCGGCGCGAGAAGCTTGCCAACATCCGCGAGAACGGCGTCGCCTACCCGAACCAGTTCCGCCGCGACGTGCTGGCGGCGGAACTGCAGGACAGGCTCGGCGACAAGAGCAAGGAGGAGCTGGAATCGCTGAACCAGCGCGCCAGCGTCGCCGGTCGGGTCATGGCGCGGCGCGGCCCGTTCATCGTGATCCAGGACATGTCCGGCCGTATCCAACTCTACGTCGACAAGAAGGGCCTGCCCGAGGAACTGGCCGCGCAGATCAAGGCGTGGGACATCGGCGATATCGTCGGCGGCGAGGGTCCGGTGCACAAATCGGGCAAGGGTGACCTGTATGTGTACCTCGACCACGCGCTGCTGTTGACCAAGGCACTGCGCCCGCTGCCGGAGAAGTGGCACGGGCTGTCCGACCAGGAACAGCGCTATCGGCAGCGCTATATCGATCTGATCGTCAACGAGGCGACGCGCGACACGTTCATCCTGCGCTCGCGCATCATCGAGTACATCCGCCGCTACTTCGTCGACGCCGGATTTCTCGAGGTCGAGACGCCGATGATGCAGGTGATACCGGGCGGCGCTGCGGCGAAGCCGTTCGTCACCCACCACAAAGCGCTCGACATGGCGCTGTACCTGCGCATCGCGCCCGAGCTCTACCTCAAGCGCCTGGTCGTCGGCGGGTTCGAAAAGGTGTTCGAGATAAACCGCAACTTCCGCAACGAGGGCCTGTCGACTCGCCACAACCCCGAGTTCACGATGATCGAGTTCTACGAGGCCTACGTCGATTATCACCACCTGATGGACCGCACCGAGGAACTGCTGCGCGGCATCGCGATCGACCTGCTGGGCAGTACCCAGGTGGCCTACCAGGGCGAGACCTACGATTTCGGCAGGCCGTTCGCGCGGATGACGGTCAGGGAATCGATCCTGAAGTTCAACCCGGACATCGCGCCGGGCGACCTGGACGACCTCGACGCGGCGACAGCGCACGCGCAGCGCCTGGCGATCGACATCAAGCCGACCTACGGGCTGGGCAAGGTACAGATCGAGATCTTCGAGAAGACCGTCGAGCACGAGCTCAAGGACCCGACCTTCATAACCGCGTATCCGACCGAAGTCTCGCCGCTCGCGCGACGCAACGACGACGATCCCTCCGTCACCGACCGGTTCGAGTTCTTCGTCGGCGGCCGCGAGGTCGCCAACGGGTTCTCCGAACTCAACGATCCCGAAGACCAGGCCGAACGCTTCCGCCGCCAGGTCGAGGAGAAAGAGGCCGGCGACGACGAGGCCATGCATTTCGACGCCGACTACGTGCGCGCCCTCGAACACGGTCTGCCGCCGACGGCCGGCGAGGGCATCGGTGTCGATCGCCTGGTGATGCTGTTCACCGATGCGCCGTCGATCCGCGATGTGCTGCTGTTCCCGCACATGCGCCCGGAGGCGTGAGCCGAGCGGCGCCGAATGCGCCGCCCGAATCTGACGACGTCTTGTCCATAATTTTGTCGCAGCGCGACGCAGTTTTCGGCGCACTTTCTTGATGTTGGTCAACAACTGACGGCCGCGCATCTCGCAATATTTGTGCCGGTGCGTGACCGGCAGGCCTCCCAGCAGGGCTGCCGGGCGATGGGGGATCGGCTGCAGCATTCGCCGTTCGGATACTGAAAATAGTGGGTATTTTGGGGGATGCGTTGCGCGTTCCCGGGAGGAAGGAGATGTCGGAGGAGCGCCGATCGTTCTTCAGTCGCTTCAACGAGAAGCTGCGCCGTCGCTCGCCGCTGCTGCTGCTCGTGCTCGGCGCTGGTGTCGGAATCATCTTCTGGGGCGGGTTCAATACCGCGATGGTAGCGTCAAATTCGATGACGTTCTGTATCACCTGCCACGAGATGCGCGCGACGGTGTACGAGGAGTACAAAGAGACCCCGCACTACCGCAATCCTTCGGGTGTACAGGCCACCTGCGCGGACTGCCACGTGCCGCGCGAGTGGGTGCACAAGGTCGTACGCAAGGTACAGGCGACCCGCGAGCTGTACCACAAGGCCATGGGCACCATCGACACGCCGGAGAAGTTCGAGGCCAAGCGCTGGGTACTGGCCAATCGCGTATGGGACCAGATGCGCGCGACCGATTCGCGGGAGTGCCGTAACTGCCACGATTTCGAATCCATGGATCTCAGCGAGCAGGACCGCTCCGCGCGCAAGAAGCACGCCAAAGCGCCGACGGACGGCAAGACCTGCATCGACTGTCACAAGGGCATTGCCCACGAGTATCCGGATAAGCCCGAAGACGACGCCGGTTCCGAGGTGGCCTCGCGCTAGCACGCCGACCGCGTTCACGACCGTCCGGACGCCATCCCCCGGCCGGTCGGGTCGTGTCGATGAACGGCGTTCCCGGGCCCGGGTTCCAAGGCGCCGCCCGACGCGGCGCCGGCGTCCACTGCGGTCGCGCCCGCCGAGTCGCCGCCTGAAGGCATCGCCAGGGCGGACGTGACGAGCGGCGACGCAGCGCGTCGCTGGTATCCGCCGTCGCGCGCGACCGGCCCTGCCGCGAAACGGCTGGATCCGACCCTCGGGCCGTGCGGCCGAGCGCGACGCCATTGCCGGGTTTCCACGCAGTTCCCACGCGCGTCGGCACGCTGTGCCGCGCGACTCAGTCCGTCCGGACCGGCTGTGCCGCCGCACCCGCAGGCCAAGGCCACGGCCGCGCCGTCGTGCGCCGCGCCGACAACGCAACCCCGTCCCTGGTTGACGCCGGTCACCCGGCGACAAATTTCCCGCGCGAATTCGCCGATGTGACACGCCTGTCATTGCCGACGTGCTATCTATACTCTCGTGCAACCGATACAGGAGCCGACAGCACATGCAGCAACAGAGGGAAATCGATCCGGTGAACGCAGGTTCGGAAGGACGCAAATGGGTATATGCATTTTCGGAAGGCGACGGCAGCGACAAGCAACTCCTCGGCGGCAAGGGCGCCAATCTGTGCGAGATGACCCAGATCGGCCTCAACGTGCCGCCGGGCTTCGTCATCACGACCGAGGCCTGCCTGCACTACCTCGACTCGGACAGCGGGGCCGTCCCGGACGACATGATGCGCCAGGTCAGGGAGAACATGGCGCTGGTCGAGGAGGCCACCGGAAAGCGCTTCGGCGATGCCGGCAACCCGCTGCTGGTCTCGGTGCGTAGCGGCTCGGCGCTGTCGATGCCGGGCATGATGGACACGATCCTCAACCTCGGACTGAACGCGCAGACCCTGCAGGGCGAGATCCGCCAGACCGGCGACGCGCGCTTCGGCTACGACGCGTACCGGCGCTTCATCCAGCTGTTCGGCAAGGTCGCAATGGGCGTACCGGACGAGGTGTTCGACGCCGAATTCGAGGCCGTCAAGCAGGCGGCGCATGTCACCGAGGACGTCGGCCTGTCTGCGGACGATCTCAAGGAGATCAGCGAACGCTTCCTGCGCGTGTTCGAGGGCCACACCGGCCGGCCGTTCCCCGAGGACCCGTACGAGCAGCTGGAGATCGCGATCAAGGCCGTGTTCGGATCGTGGATGGGCAAGCGTGCCGTCGACTACCGGCGCGAGTTCCAGATCACGCCGGAGATGGCGAACGGCACCGCCGTCAACGTCTGCACGATGGTGTTCGGCAACCGCGGCGACGACTCGGCGACCGGGGTCGCGTTCACACGCAATCCGGGCACCGGCGAGGACAAGCTGTTCGGTGAGTACCTGGTCAACGCCCAGGGCGAGGACGTGGTCGCCGGCATCCGTACGCCGAAACCGATCGACAAGCTGGCGACCGAGATGCCCGAGATGGCGCGTCAGCTCGATCAGCTGCGTGATCGCCTGGAGAGCCACTACAAGGAGATCCAGGACTTCGAGTTCACGATCGAGCGCGGCGTGCTGTACTGCCTGCAGACACGCAACGGCAAGATGAACGCCGTCGCGATGGTGCGCACCTCGGTCGAGATGGTGCGTGCCGGGCTGATCGACGAGAAGCAGGCCCTGCTGCGCATCAACCCGATGTTCCTCGAGCAGATGCTGTACCCGCGCCTGAGCCCGGAGTTCAACGGCGACGCCCTGGCGCAGGGCCTGCCGGCATCGCCGGGGGCGGCGTCCGGCTACGCGGTGTTCGACGCCGACCGCGCCGAGACCCAGGGCAAGGACCTCGGCCGCCCGGTGATCCTGGTCCGCGAGGAGACCAAGCCGGAGGATATCCACGGCTTCTTCGCGTCGCAGGGCATCCTGACCAGTCGCGGCGGCAAGACCTCGCACGCCGCGGTGGTTGCGCGCGGCATGGGCAAGCCATGCGTTGCCGGTGCCGAGGGCATCCATGTCGACGTACAGCGCCGCGAGGCGCATGTCGGGGCGCACGTCATCCGTGAAGGCGACATGATCACGATCGACGGTTCCAGCGGCAACGTCTACTTGGGCCAGGTACCGATGGTCGAACCGGAGTTCTCCGACGAACTCAAGCAGCTGCTGCAGTGGGCCGATGACGTGGCCTACCTGCGGGTCATGGCGAACGCGGACACGCCGGCCGACGCCGACCGTGCGCTCAAGTTCGGTGCGCGTGGTGTCGGCCTGTGTCGCACCGAGCGCATGTTCAATGCCGTCGACCGCCTGCCGGTCGTGATCGAGATGATCGTCGCCGAGAGCGCCGAGCAGCGCCAGGCCGCGCTCGACCGGCTGCTGCCGATGCAGCGCGCCGATTTCCGCGGGCTGTTCGAGACCATGGCGCCGCGCCCGGTGACGATCCGCCTGCTCGACCCGCCGATCCACGAGTTCCTGCCCACCGAACGCCAGCTGCTCAGCGACATCGAGCGCCTGAAGCACCTGCGCGACTCGGTCGAGGGCATGGAGGTGCTGGCCAACTCGATGATGCTGATCGAGGACGCCGGCCTCGAAGGCAATCCGAAGGATGTCCGGCAGATCGTCAACCCGGACATGGTCGAAGCCGCGCTGGCGAAGAAGGAGCAGATGCTGCGCAAGGTCCGTACGCTGACCGAGGTCAATCCGATGCTCGGCCACCGCGGTGTCCGTCTCGGCATCACGTTCCCGGAGATCTACCGGATGCAGATCCGGGCGATCCTCGAGGCCGAGGCCGAGTGTCACGCCAAGGGGCTCGAGGTGCATCCGCAGATGATGGTGCCGCAGGTCTGTACGGCCGAGGAACTGCGCTGGATCAAGAAGTACGTCGACGAGATCCGCGCCGACGTCGAGGCCGCGACCGGTCAGCCCCTGAGCTGTCGCTTCGGCACGATGATCGAGGTCGTGCGCGCGTGCATGCGCGCCGAGTGTCTCGCCGAGGAGGCGGATTTCTTCTCGTTCGGCACCAACGACCTGACCCAGGCGACGTTCTCGTTCTCGCGCGAGGATGCCGAGAACAAGTTCCTGCCGATGTACAACCAGAGCGACATCCTGCACGACAATCCGTTCGAGGTGCTCGACACCAAGGGCGTCGGCAAGCTGATGGAGATCGCGGTGCAGTGGGGCCGCCAGGCCAAGGCCGAGCTGTCGGTCGGGATCTGCGGCGAGCACGGCGGCCACCCGTCATCGATCGCCTTCTGTCACCAGGCCGGCCTCAACTACGTCTCGTGTTCACCGCCGCGCGTGCCGGTCGCGCGCCTGGCCGCCGCCCACGCGGCGCTGCAGGACACCTGACGCCGGCGACCGCGCCCGGTGGGGCCTGTTCGCGCGACCTGAGGCCTGGCGTTGCTGCCCGCCGATGTACGGCGGGCACATCGCGCTCGCTGTGCCTTGTTGACCAAGAGAACGGCCTCCGTCGCTGCGTCTCACGTCGTGTGAACAGGCCCTGGCTGCGGGGCGCGGTCACGGCGTCCTGTGTCAGGTGTTCAGGTGGCGGTCGCTGAGCGCGAACATCAGCAGCTCCCACATCACGACGCTGTGGTCGTGCCGGCCGCTGAGATGCTGGTCGAGCAGGCGCTGCAGGTAGCGACGGTCGAACAGGCCGGTGTCGGACATCGCGTCGCCGAGGACCTCGCGCTCGTACTTGGCACGCAGCGGCCCGCGGAACCATTCCGCCAGCGGGATCGAGAAGCCCTGCTTGGGCCGGTACATGATGTCGTCGGGCAGGTAGGGTCTGAGCGCACGCTTGAACAGGTGCTTGCCATCGCCGCCGGCCAGCTTCCACTCGGGTTTCAGGCCTGACATCCACTCGACCAGCTCATGATCCAGCAACGGTACACGGACCTCCAGCGCATGCGCCATGCTGGCACGGTCGACCTTGTGCAGGATGCTGACCAGGAACGTCTTCAGGTCGAGGTACTGCACCAGCGAAAGCGGGTGGTCGGTGGGTGAGCGTTCGGCGTGCGCGCGCATCACGTCGACGGCGTGGTAACCGTCCAGATCGGCCTTCAGGCGATCGCTGAACAGGCGCTGGCGTTGCGCATCGCTCATCCGTGACACGCTGTGGAACCAGGCACCGACGCTGTCGCGTGCCAGCGCCTGGAACGTGGTCTTGGCGCGCACGACACGCGGTGCCCAGTCGGCCTTCGGATACAG
>JAAUYD010001325.1_pt1 | contig 51438 bp, 46 predicted proteins | sample 7278101 | NCBI WGS metagenome assembly JAAUYD01 (sample SAMN14350128, study PRJNA611818) | marine sediment metagenome | isolation source: surface marine sediment (0.6m) | place: French Polynesia: Moorea | collected 2018-08
GATCGCTTCTCTTTCGGTACTGAACTTGAAGATCGGCGCAATCGGGCCAAAGATCTCTTCGCTGAAGATGCGCATGTCGGGCGTGACATTGCGCAAAATCGTCGGCTCAATGAACTGCGAGTCGTCCTCGCCAAACTCGCCGCCTGCCGCGACCGTCGCGCCATGCTCGACGGCGTCGTCAACAAGGTCCTTGATGTCTTCCAGCGCCTTGCGCGTGATCATAGGACCGTGCGTTACTGACTCGTCGAGACCGTTACCGATCTTGTACGTGCCGACGACTTTCTTCAGCTCTTCAATGAACTCGTCATAGACCGTGTCCTGGACGAGAATCCGGTTCGCGCAAATGCAAGTCTGGCCCGAGTTGCGATACTTGGAGGCAGCCGCGCCCTGCGCAGCGAGCGCAAGATCAGCGTCTTCAAAGACGATGACCGGCGCATTGCCACCGAGTTCCATTGAGAGGCGCTTGAGCGTATCCGCACACTGCTTCGTCAGCAGCTTGCCGATGGCCGTTGAGCCGGTAAACGTCAGCTTGCGAACGATCGGATTGCGACACATCTCATCCCCGACGGGTGCCGAATGCGCGGTCGGCAGGACATTGAGCAGGCCTGCTGGCAGACCGGCACGATCGGCAAGTACTGCCAGCGCCAGCATCGATAGCGGCGTCTCATGCGGTGGCTTGGCAACCATGGCGCAGCCAACGGCCAGCGCCGGCGCGACTTTGCGGGTCAACATCGCGGCCGGGAAATTCCATGGCGTAATTGCAGCGCAGACTCCAACCGGCTGCTTGATTACGATACCCCGGCGGCCCGGTTGCGGCAGCGGCAACACATCGCCGTAGACGCGCTTGCCCTCTTCAGCGAACCACTCGATGAACGAGGCGGCGTACGCCACTTCGCCCCGCGACTCCGCGAGGATCTTGCCCTGCTCGACCGTCATGATAATGGCGAGATCTTCGAGATTCTCGAGCAGCAGGTCGTTCCACTTCTTGAGGACCGCCGAACGCTCCATCGCGGTCCTCGCCGCCCACTCCTTTTGCGCGACCTCGGCAGCCTCGATGGCACGGCGTGTCTCGTCAGCGCCGACGCTCGCGACTTCGACGATCGTTTCGTGGGTTGCCGGATTGAGCACCGGGAACGTCGCGCCGTCATCGGCGTCGACCCATTCACCGTTGATGTAGGCCTGCGTCCGGATCAGACTCGGGTCGCTTAGCGACCAGTCGGCACCGGCCGATTTCAATGCTTCTGACATGGCTATCACCCTGCTGTGAGGTTGTTGTCGGGTAGGCGGGCCATTATCTCACGGGAGCGAGGGCCGTTTCTTGGGCTATTTTCAGGTCCAGGAGTGGAATACCCGCCTATCCCGACGGGAGCTCGTGCTGCCCGCTGCAGATAGCGGCTGTGGCCCTGGCGAGTTCATCGGTTGAGGAAACGAGCGGCACACTCAGCATGCCGTCGTGCAGCACCAGCGTGATCTCGGTGCACCCTCCGACGACCACAGTCGCGCCGCGCGCAGTCAGCGATTCGGCGAGTGTTTGCATGCGCTCGCCAATACCTGCTGAGCGATCGCCAGCCTTGATCGCGAAGATCAGCTCCATCAGCTCAGCCATTTCCGACTCATCGGGTACGACCAACTCCGCGCCGGATGCTGCGAAAGCCTTCTGATAAACGCCCGCGTCGAGACACCCCCTCGTCGCCAGAATACCCACGGCTGCGTGACCCTGACAGGCTGCAACCGTGACATCGAGTATCGACAGCAAAGGGATCGAGACAGCATCCCGAATGGCATCGGCAAAAGCATGCGCCGTGTTGCAGGGCATGACGAGAAACTCAGCGCCTCCCGCCTCAAGACCTCGGGCCATGTCGGCCATGACCGGTCCCGGGTCATCGCCGTCGCCGAGCAAGGCCTCCTGGCGACACGGAACGCGGGGATTATTGTCGACGAGCATGCGCACATGATCCTGGTCCCGCGCTGCTTTCGTGAACCCGATAACGCCGGACATGAAGTCCACGGTTGCGTCGGGACCCATCCCGCCGATAACACCAACAGTCTTTTGCATACTGTGTTGTAGCCTCTTCGCGCGTTGCGCGTCAACGCATGGCACACTGCGTAACGGCAGATCTCACTCCGCCAATGGAGACCGACTCTGATGGGAACCGAGCAACTGGTGCAACGCCGCCGCCACGCGATGGGGCCAGCCTACAGCCACTTCTATCGCGAGCCTCTCTATATCGTCCGGGGCGAGGGCGTCTGGCTGTACGACGACGACGGGCGCCGTTACCTTGACTGCTACAACAACGTGCCATCGGTCGGGCACTGCCGACCGGAAATCGTCGATGCGTTATCACGGCAAGCCGCGACGCTGAATACACATACTCGTTACCTGCACCACGCCATTGTCGAGTACGCCGAAATGCTGGCCGATACCCTGCCGGGCGACCTGTCGGTCTGCACCCTTGTCTGCACGGGCACCGAGGCGAATGACCTTGCGTACCGCATCGCTCGTGCCGTCACCGGCAACGAAGGCGCAATCTGCACGCACGGTGCCTATCACGGCAATTCGACACTGGTCTCCGAACTGTCACCCGGGTTCGCCCGTAAGCGGCCGAAACCTGACGTTGTCGCGGACGTGATGCCACCTGATGTCTACCGCGGTCCTTATCGCAGCAATGACCCCGACTACATCGAAAAGTACGTGCAACTGGTTGACGATGCCGTCGACGAACTTGCCGATAACGGCCACAAGCCGGCGATGATGATCATAGACTCGATTTACGACGCCGCCGGCATACATACGCCACCGCCCGAGTACCAACAGCGGGCGCACCAGAGAGTTCGTGCAGCCGGCGGTCTCGTTGTCTGCGATGAAGTGCAATCCGGTCTGACCCGCCTGGGCGACCACTGGTGGGGCTTCATGGACTCCGGCGTCGTTCCCGATATCGTGACGATGGGCAAACCCATGGGCGCGGGCCATCCGCTGGCCGTCGTCGTAACCACGCCGGAGATTGCAGCGGACTTTGCTCGAGAGTCGTCGTATTTCAATACGTTCGGCGGTAATCCCGTGTCCGCAACGGTCGGCAAGGCGGTTCTCGATATCGTGCAGCGCGATGACTTGCTCAGCAATGTTCGCAAGAGCGGCGATTACCTGCTGGCAGGACTGCGTCGACTTGGCGAAAAGCACGCGCTCATTGGCGACGTTCGCGGCAAGGGGTTGTTCCTGGCCGTTGACCTTGTTCGTGATCGCGAGACGCGCGAGCCGGCCGCGGCGGAGGCTGCCGAGATCATGGAGCGCATGCGCGAATCCGGCGTGCTCGTCGCGCTCATCGGCGAGAAGCGCAACGCGATCAAGTTCCGCCCGCCCCTCGTTTTCACTACGGAGCACGCAGACATCGCGCTCAATGCGCTGGACCAGGCGCTGGAGGAAGAGCAGTGATCGACCTCGACCAGTTCGAAGCAGACTGCAGGCGAGACATCCCGCTATTGACGGCAATGCAGATGAAGTTCGTCGGTTACGACAACCTGGCGTTGACGATGGAGGCGCCACTCGCGCCGAACATCAATAACAAGGGCACGGCCTTCGGTGGCAGCATTGCCAGCATTTGCCTGTTCGGCGGCTGGGCCGTGTCGACACTTGGCTTCATGGACAGCGGCGTCGACAACACTGAAATCGTCGTATTCCGGAATGACATGACTTTCGAGCGACCCGCACGTGGCCTGCTGACCGTGAAGGCACGCGTCGAGGCGGCGGAGTTCGAGGGTGTGCTCGCGCGGCTCAAAGGCGGCGACCCCGGTCGCATCCGCTTCGACGTCTACGTCGACACCTTCCACGATGACAAGCGCTGCGCGACGATGCGCGGCGTCTACGTTGTCTGGCTGAAGTAGGTCAGCTCCGCGAGTACGTGCCCATCAGGCGGTTCATTCCGATGATGGACGGCTCCAGTTTCGCGAGCAGCTCCCACAGCGTCAGCCCCGGCGGCAGATCCAGCTCACTGTCGAGTGCGAGAAGCCAGAAGAAGTAGTGATGAGTCCCATGGCCTGGTGGTGGTGCCGGTCCACCATATCCCTGGTTGCCGAAATCGTTGACGCCCGGTACGTAGTCAGCCACGCCTTCGGCAAGCTCCGAAATGTGTCCCGGGATACCGTACAGCACCCAGTGCACGAAGCCGTAAGAGCCTGGCTTGACGAGCGGCGCGTCCGGGTCATGGCAGATCAGAGCGAACGAATTCGTGCCCTCCGGCACATCGGTCCACGACAGTGCCGGGGAAACGTCCTCTGCATCACCCGTGTACTTCGCCGGGATAGCCCCGCCCGGTTCGAATGCCGATGTCGTCAGACGCATTTCCGAAAGTGCGAATCCCATGTGTCCTCCGTTTTCAGATGGCCGAGACGCCACCGTCGACAGCGATCGCCTGGCCAGTCATGTAAGTGTTGTCCGGATCGACGATGTGCAACATGGCATTGACCATCTCTTCGGGCGTGCCGAGGCGCTTCATCGGTGCACCGGCAGCCACCATCTCCTGCACATCGCGATCAATTCCTTTTGCCACGAGTGGCGTCGGACTGAAATACGGACAAACCGCGTTGACGCGGACATTCTTGCGCGCGTACTCGAGCGCGGCCGTCTTCGTTATACCGACGACCGCGTGCTTTGCGGCGACGTAGGGCGTCATCTTGTGGGCTCCCGCGATGCCTGCCATGGAGGCGACGTTGAGAATGGCGCCGCCGCCCTGTTCCGCCATCACCGGGATCTGGTACTTCATGCCAAAAAACACACCCTTCGTGTTCACGGCGAAGTTGAAATCCATATCCTCCTCGCTTGTATCCACGAGGCTCTTCATTGGCGTTCCGATACCGGCGTTGTTAATCGCGATGTCGATACGGCCGAACTCCGCGACCGTTTTTGCCACGAATTCGGCGACCTGTTGTTCGTCGCGAACGTCGCAGGAACAGGCGATGCTGGATACATCCAGGGCACCGGCAACCGCCTTTACGCCATCTGCATTGAGATCGCCGAGCGCCAGCTTCGCTCCCTGTGCCTCGAGCTTCTCGGCAAGCAGGCGACCGAAGCCACTGGCGGCGCCTGTGATCAGCACGACCTTGTCGCTGAAGTTGGACACTGCGGCTACGACTTCAGCTGTGTCGCAGCAGCCGCAGCCAGGTTGCGGCCCAGCTGCATCATATGTACCTGGTCCGGGCCATCCGCCAGTCTGATCGTGCGCGCCGCCGAGTATGCGCGCGCGAGGAAAAAGTCCTGGCAAACGCCGGCGCCGCCGTGAATCTGGATGGCGCGATCGATGACATTACAGGCCATGACCGGGGCGACAATCTTGATCATCGCGATCAGGTCCTTGGCGGCCTTGTTGCCACCCTTGTCCATGCGTTCCGCGGCCTTCAGCGTTAGCAACCTCGCCTGCTCGATCTCGCAGGCCGAACGCGCGATGTCTTCTCTGACCGACTGCTGTTTCGACAGCGGCCGGCCGAATGCAATGCGCGACTCGGCACGGACACACATTGCCTCGAGCGCCCTCTGGGCGAGACCAATCAACCGCATGCAGTGGTGAATCCGGCCAGGGCCAAGCCGGCCCTGTGCGATTTCGAAGCCGCGCCCTTCCCCGAGCAACAAATTGCTCGCAGGTACGCGCACGTTGTCGAAGTCGACCTCGGCATGACCTTCAGGCGCATCGTCAAAACCGAATACCCGCAGAGGACGGGTGACCGTCACGCCCTCGGTGTCTGCCGGCACCAGAATCATCGACTGCTGTCTGTAGCGGTTCTCATTGTCCGGGTCCGTCTTGCCCATCACGATGTAGATCTTGCAGGCCGTATTGCAGGCGCCGCTCGACCACCACTTGCGGCCGTTGATCACGTAGTCGTCGCCATCGCGAACGATCGAGGTTTGGATATTCGTTGCGTCGGACGATGCGACGTCGGGCTCGGTCATGCAGAACGCGGAGCGAATCTCGGCGCGCATCAACGGCGTAAGCCACTCCGCTTGCTGCTCGGCATTGCCATAGCGTGCCAGCACTTCCATGTTGCCCGTATCCGGCGCGCTGCAGTTGAATACCTCGGGAGCCCACAGCACGCGACCCATGATCTCGGCAAGCGGCGCGTACTCGAGATTGGTGAGGCCCGGGCTGAAGTCGCCGTAGTTTTGCGGCAGAAACAGGTTCCAGAGCCCTTGAGCCTGGGCTCTCTGCTTGAGGTCTTCGAGCAATTCAGGCGACGTCCATCGGTCGCCGGCCTCGATTTGCTCCTCGAAGCGTTGCTCATTGGGATAAACGTGTTCGTCCATGAAGGCCAGCAGCTGCTGCCGCAGTGCCTCCACTTTGGGGGTGTGTTCAAAGTCCATACGGCCTAGCTTGCCACAGTCACCGGCATCATGGCGGGATTTCAGGAATTCGCAAATCGGCCGATAAACCACTGAGGAGACGGAGGTTCCGAATGTCGAAGATCGGCCGCTGGAAAAACATATTCGGGCATCGGGAAAAGGTCGCTGTGAAGGTCGGTGCAAAGACCGAGTTGCTCACCGACACGCAGTCGTATCGCTTCAGCGAGATTAGCGAGACGCGGGATGCGCCAATGCACCCCGCGTATCAGAACCCGCTGAACGATACCCGCTATAGCCTCGAGGATGCCGCATTTCGCCTGATGATCACTGAAGACGACGTGCTCGCCAAGGCCGCGGCGGGCGGCCTGCGCCTGTATGTCGATGTGGCCGGGAAGTCGGGTCATTGGGCCCGCCGGGACCTCGAGGGCAACGTCAGTCAGTCGTCCATATTCACGATACGCGCCGGCCTGCTCAAATTGCGTTCGAAGGCCTGCGACGATCTCGCAAAACACGGTAGGGCGATCGTTCGAACGCTGGACCTCTGTCGCACGAACGGGCTGACAACGGCGGGGCTCGACGATGACACGCTCGCCAGTCTGCGCGCCTGGGGCCCGGGTGATAAGCAGTTTTTTCCGCTGCACCCTGTCACGATCGAACGCGGCGCCGTTATTCTGCTGCCGCCCCTTGCGTAGACGCTTTCGCATCGAGCAACTCGCGCAGTCGCCGTGCGAGTTCATCCAGCCGGAAAGGCTTGTTCAACAGAGGAATATCCGGGTCGTGGTCATTCCCCGCACGAAGCGCTTCATCGCGTGTATACGCGGACATGAACATCGGTATCGCATCGGGACACAGTTCCAGCGCCTGCTTCATGAATGCGGGACCATTCATCTCGGGCATCACAATATCCGAGAGAATGACGTCGATGGCATCGGGGTCGCGCTTGCAGATCTCGAGCCCTGCGGCACCGCTAAGTGCCGTCTCGACCGCGTAGCCCAGCGACACGAGGCCGGTCTTGACAAACTTCAGGACGTTCTCGTCGTCCTCGACAATCAGGATCGTCTCTGTACCCGGTCGGGGCGCATCGTTCGTGCCCGCCTCCGGCACTGAATCCATGCCCTTTTCGGTGCGGGGGAAGTAGATGTAGAACTTGGTTCCCTGGCCTACCGCGCTGTCCACTCGAATATGGCCGCCTGAGCCCGTGACAACGCCATGCGCCGTCGAGAGCCCGAGACCAGTGCCGCGGGTTTCATCCTTAGTCGTGAAAAACGGCTCGAAGATGCGCTGCAGGGTTTCATCTTCCATCCCGGTACCGGTATCCGCAACGATGAGTCGCCCGTAGCGACCGTCGGGAAGGTCGACGACCTGCGCGCCGCTGCCCCCGATCGTAATGCAGTCCGTCGTGATCCGCAGTTCGCCGCCATTCGGCATGGCATCGCGCGCATTGGCGATCAGGTTCATGATGACCTGGCGGAACTGGTCAGGATCGACCTCGATCGGACACGGGTCCGACCCATAGGCGAAACTGAGCCTGATATCCTCGCTGACAATTCGCTTCAACAACGATTCCATGTCAGAAAGCTGCCGGTTCAGGTCGACAACGCGCGGCTGCAATTGCTGCCTGCGGCTGAAGGCCAGAAGCTGTTGTGTCAGTGTCGCCGCCTGCTGCCCGGCACGCTGGATCTCGGTGAGCCCCTGATCCAGGGTGCGATCTTTGGCGCTGGCAAGCCGCAGAATCTCGATGTGACCGAGGATCACAGTCAATAGGTTATTGAAGTCGTGGGCAACACCGCCGACGAGCCTGCCGAGCGCGTCGAGCTTCTGGATGTGGTGCAGCCGCTCCTGGCTATCGACCAAGGCAGCCTCAGCCTCGTACTGCCGATCCATTGATCGCTTGAGCGAATACACGATGTACCCACCTGCCACGCCAGAGAACGCCAGACACGCGATCAATACTGCCAGGAACCTTGGCCGGTCGCCCTGACGCACAGACAGGGCTTCGAGCTCGACTCGCGCCTCGATCTTGTGCAAGCGATCGAATTGCTCGACCGCCAGCCTGAGCACGCCAATCTCGGTCAGCGTTGCTTGTGTCGGACCGGCCTCTTGCTGTAACTGACCTGCCACGCTCTGCAGTCGGTGCGACATTCGCTCGAGCACATCCGCGAACACGGGCTCCCTGTATTGCTGTTGCAGCGCCGACAGGCCGTCAATACGCGACTGGATCGACTGGACGATACCCACCGGACTGACGAGGACTTCGCTAACCCCGGCCAGGCCGGTCCCGGCAAATTCGCCAACAGCCAGGCCTTGCTGCACAAGCCCCCTGAGCAGGTCGACTTCGCGACGTATTTCATTCGATTCCGATACGGATTCAAGATGATAGAACTGGATGCGTTCGTGCGTCTGTTTCTCGTCCTGTTGCGCGACATAAAGCGTGCTGAGGACCGTCGCCGAGGCAATGACGACGATTACCAGAATCGCATAGACATATCGCAGGACATAGTGCGTACTGACTCGCTCGGCGATCACCGCGAATCCTCGCCGGCCAGCAGCCCCGCCTGCAGCGCAGCCGCCCGGACGAATTCGAGATCCCCGCTGCCGGCCGGCAGGTACGCGTTAGCGCCCTGCAGCCGCAGTACTTCGCGATGCAAAGGCACTGTCGGATCAAGCGCAAGGAGTGCATCAAGAATGGCTGCACGCCTTGGAGCACTCATCGATTCTCTGGCTGCCCAGACATAGTCCGAGTACGGTGGCGTCGTTTCGATGATGCGAACCTCGTCTTCGTCCAACTGGCCATTGGCGAACAGCGACTGCACGATGACGCAGTTCGCGACGCCAAGATCGACCGTACCGTCGGCGACCCAGGCAGCGGTCTGATCGTGACCGGGGGCGTGTCGAATCGACTGGAAGAAGTCTTCGGGCACGAGTCCCGCTTGCGACATGAAATAGCGTGGCATCAGGTGGCCGGATGTCGAGAGATCGGGCCCGAAACTGAATCGCGCACCTTCAAAGGCAGCAATCGAGGTGCGTTGGCCGGAAGCGCCTGCCAGGTAACAGCTGGTGAACTGGATATCGACATCGCGCAGCGCAAGCGGTATCGCGCCGGCATGCAGCTCCGCGCGTACGAACGTAAGTCCGCCAAACCAGGCCAGATCGACATCGCCAACGGCAAACTGCTGCAACAAATCCGCGTAGTCGGACGGGATGACCAGCTCGAAGCTGAAACCCGTAGTTTCCCCAAGGTAGGCGATTAACGGTTCGTGCCGCGTTCGCAGATTGTCCGGCACCTGATCCGGCAAGACGCCGACACGGATCGTATCAGCGATATCATCGGGAGGGGCGTCCCCGGTGCAGGCACTTGCCACCAGAAACACTGCAATTATCACGAGGTTCCTCAAAGCGGACACACATTGCGTCGTCAGCGGACAATACTAGCCCAGAGCGGGCAAAATCGCCCGGGGCAGTCAACTACCCTGCGCTTGCGACGACGAGCAACGGACCTTTGGATACGACCACACCACCTGGCTGTTCGCGCGTAATAGCAAACGCAACAGGATCGCTGACTGCAAGCTTGGCATTGATAGGAATCACGACAGTCGATGTTCCTGCAGGAATATCGAAAACGCCGCCATCGACTGGATTGCCATCGCGCTCCGGGTCAACAACCCACAGCTGGTATTGGGACCTGGCGGGATCGTTAACAGGCATACCGGTGAGCAGCATGTAGCCCTCCTGCCGCTCGTCGCTCCACACAACATCGCCCCTGACCGCCGCGTATTCGGAATCCACAGGCGTTGCCCAAGGCAGACGCTTTGCGTCGCCGGCGTCAGCCAGGAGCTCTTCACGAGCTGCCTCGACACTCGACGATGTATCGAAATCGACCAAGGTCGTCGCCAGCAGCACCAGGGCAAGCGCCGCGGCGGTTGCCCATCCCCAGCTCCACCGCGGCGTGGGTCGGGGTTGCGGCTGCATTGGTACGACGTTGTCGCCCCCCGGGCCAAAGAAGCTGTCTGCGTCGGCACGCAGCTTCGCTCTTAGCGTTTCGGGCGCATTCTCCAGGTCCCGGGCACTCTCGAGGCCGAAGGCGTTCGCCGCTGCCGCGGCGGCGAGGTCGAGGTCAGTCGTGTCCTGCACGCCATGCTCCGTCAGCAGTTCCTGCAAGCGGCGCGCCTGATCGGCGTTGAGTCCCTCGGTAGCTCGTATCGTCAGGAGCTCGAGAATGTCGGGATGGATGTCGTTCATGATGTTGCCTTGCCCGCGAGCGCTGGCTCGCCGAGTACTTCACGTATCTTGACCAGGCCTCGTGCCACGTAGCTTTTGACGGTTCCGAGCGGGATACCGGTCTGCTCGGCTATCGCACTGTGCGACATACCCAGCCACGAGGCCATATTGATCACTTCCTGCTGTTCGGGTTTGAGAGTGCGAATAGCATCGACCACGCGTTCGAGTTCCGCGTTGGCTTCGAGGAGACCCGTTGCATCTTCACAAAGAGAGTGCTCGATTTCATCAAGAGCCTCGGCGACGGGCTCATTGTCGAGCTTGCGGCGTCGGTCGATCAGGCGGCGCCGCGCAATCATCGACACAAAAGTCACTTCGCCGGCAACGCCAGGGTCGAAGCGCTCAGCCTTCTCCCACAGTTCAAGGAATATTTCCTGTACGGCTTCTTCAGCGTCAGCCTCGTTTTGCAGGAAGCGACGCGCGAGCGACCAGACAAGGCCGCTGTAAGTATCAATGCAAGCGGCGACCGCTGCGCGATCGCCGCCTGCAATTCGCTGTAGAAGCGTGTCGGTCACGTGCTAATGCTAACTCAGCGTGACATCTGGCGGTTTGCCTGCATCTGGCCATTGCCGTGCAGGGAGGCGTTGACGTCGTCGAGTGCATAGCGAAGCTGCCACGCGCTGGCGCGTGAGCTATGCGTGTTGGCGGCCTCCATGAGGCCCACCTCGAGGCGCGCGCGCTCCTCGGTCGTCAGGTTACCTTCGCGCATCAGCTGTTCGGACACTGCCTTGTAGACGGCGACCGTCGCCTGCATGTTGCCGTGGTTGAACATCGGCACGCCGCGGTCGATCGCATTGCTGATAGCTGCAGCAGAGTCGGCACGCGACATCTGCTTCGGCGGCAGGATGACACGATCGATGACGTGGATAACGCCGTTCGAAACATCGATATCCGTCGTCACGATGCGAGCGTTTTCGATATTGAAGCCGCCTTCGGTCTGGCGGATTACAGCGTCAACGCCGGCCAGGGTTTCGAGGCGCGCGCCATCGGCAAGAGCCTGCGATCCGAGGTCACCTGCAACGACATGGAACTTCAGAATGGTTGCGAGCCGATCTTTGTTTTCCGGCTGCAGCAACGTTTGGATAGTACCGGCGGGCAACGCGCTGAATGCGTCGTCGGTCGGCGCGAATACGGTCAGCGGACCGTCGCTCTTCAAGGCGTCAACGAGGCCAGCGGCCTTGGCTGCGGCGATCAGGGTTTCGAACGTGCCCGCAGAAGCGGCCGTGTCAACGACGTCCTTCTTGTGGCCATGGCCGGCGAATGCCGGTGCCGCGAGGGTCATGGCGATAAGCGCGACCCAAATGGTTTTCATTGCTTTCATCGTTTGTCTCCAAGTATTGTTTCGACCGCGGGGGAGGCGGGCTTGTATGTGTATTCGTGCCGCTCGAGGTCTTGGACGCGCAAGAGCGCAATTCTTGCGTAACAAAATGTTTCCGCGATTTCGTGCTTGCGGCGAAGTCGATAAGCTTCGGTGTCTGATTTCCCGGATTCACGGAGTGAAAAAGTGTCTATTGAGTTTCCTGACTTGCCGTATGCAAGCGATGCGCTGGAGCCACATATTTCGGCTGCGACGCTCGGCTTCCACCATGGCAAGCACCACAAGGCCTATGTCGACAAGCTGAACGCAGCAATCGCCGGTAAGCCCTACGACGAGCTCTCGCTGGAGAAGATCATCGCGGCTGCCTATGAGGCGTCCGACACCGGCATCTACAACAATGCTGCGCAATCCTGGAACCACACGTTCCTGTGGCACAGCATGTCGCCGCAGGGTGGCGGCTCACCGTCAGGTCCGCTTGCCGATGCGATTAACGAACGCTTCGGTGATCTCGACGGTTTCCGCAAGGCATTCCGCGGGGCAGCTCTTGGACAGTTCGGTAGTGGCTGGACCTGGCTGGTTCGCACCGCGCAGGGTCTCGACATTGTGAGCACCGGCAATGCGGACGCGCCCACGACCAATGGCCTCACCCCGCTGCTGACACTCGACGTCTGGGAGCATGCCTACTACCTCGATTTCCAGAACAAGCGTGACGCCTACGTCGACACGTTTCTCGAGCACCTGGTGAACTGGGACTTCGCGGCGCAGAACTACGAGGCCGCCGACGCGATATAGTACGACGATGTTTGCTCAGCTTATTGATCGCATCAGCGGCGCACTGGCCACCCCGGAAGCAGATACTTCCGGGGAGGATCGCGAAGCCGCGATTCGCAAGGCAACGGCGGTCCTGATGATCGACGTCGCGCGTGCCGACAGTGTCTTCGACCCGTCTGAGTTCGACAGCGTTTTCGATCGTATCTCGGCGCACTTTGGCCTGACGGGCCAGGAGGCGGCGGAACTCGTCAACAGTGCGGATGAAGAGGCCGAGCGGCTGACGTCGCTACACGATTTTACCCAGCTTCTTCATGCGAACCTCGACGAGAACGAGAAATCCAGCGTTATCGGCCTGCTATGGGAGGTTGCCTACGCCGACGGGCGGCTCGATAAGTACGAGGACTCACTCGTTTTGAAGATCAGCGATCTCCTGCACGTCAGTCGCGGCCGCGTCATGCGATTAAAGCACGATGCGGAAAACGGAGACGGTTCAGGAGCCGCCTGAATCGCTCTCTGTCTTAGCCTGGTAGGCGTGCACGCTCGCAAGCTGCAGTTCGAATGGCCCGTCGAGGCTGTCGTAAATCATCAACCCCATTCCTGTGATCCGGCGGCTGTCCAGCGGCGGCCCCTTGAGTTCGTAGCCGCGAAACCGTGGAACGAAGCTGGAGAACGGGATATCGACTGTTTGCCATTCGCCTTCCTGAGTGTCGAAGTCTGCCCAGTAGCTGACCTCCCGGCCGCGCCAGCGCGGCGTGGTGGTCAATCGCCAGGTATAACGTCGGCCATCGCCTTTGACCTGCAGACGGATACCCGCGTGCTTCGACAGATCGAGACGCAAGTTCTGCGTGCGAATTGAACTGAAGCCGCCACCTCGGGTATTGGTCCGACCGGTGAATGAGATTTCGCCCCGGGATTGTGTGAAATCGCCTTCACTGCGTCCTCCCATCACGTTGTCGTTCACAACGTACCAGCCCAGGTCAGCGCTGCTCTCGGTGAACTCCGTCAATAACAGATCTTTGTCTTTGGCGGTGTCAGAAGCATTGACCGTGGTGTAAGAAGAAGTCATCAGCAGTAGTCCGAAAAACAGCGACAGACGCATCAGGTACATTTCCAGTTTAGTGAATCGTGGCAGGTAGACATCGAGTGAACCAGCGCGTTCCGCAAACCATACTCGGCATTGACTTCACTTCGACGCCAACGGCGCGAAAACCGCTCACCTGCGCCCGAGCCGAGTTTAATGGGGACTCGCTGAAACTTGTCGAGCTGTTGCGCTGGCCGCAGTTTGACGAATTCGAGGCCACGCTGGTTTCTGCAGGTCCCTGGGTCGCGGGAATCGACTTTCCATTTGGCCAGTCTCGTCGCTTTCTCGAGAATGCAGGTTGGCCGCTATCCTGGCCCGCGTACGTTGCTCTCGTCGCATCGTTCGACCGCGAAGGTTATCGACGTACACTCGAAGACTACAAGCGGCACAGGCCGGTCGGCGACAAGCACCACAAGCGCAGCTGCGATGTCATTTCGCGCTCGCAGAGCCCGCAGACGCTCTATGGCACGCCGGTTGGGCTGATGTTCTTCGAGGGTGCGCCGCGCCTCCTCAGTGCCGGCGTTCATTTACCCTACCATCACGACGGCGACCCCTCTCGAGTTGTACTGGAGACCTATCCGGGCCTCCTTGCCCGGCATCTAATCGGCAACCGGGGGTACAAAAGCGATACCAGGAAGAAGCAGACCCGTGAACAGCGCTGCGCGCGCCATGACCTCTGGCGATTGCTGACAGGTGCGGAAGGCCGGAAGCTTTACGGTTTTTCCATCGAAGCACCGCTCGAACTCGTCAATGATCCCGGCGCCGATGACCTCGACGCGCTGCTTTGTGCCGTGCAAGCAGCATGGGGCTGGAGCCGTCGATCGCGCGGCTACGGAGCGCCGCCTGACCTCGACCGCCTGGAAGGCTGGATCTGCGACCCAGCCATGATCTGATGGCGCATCAATTTTCGGAACTATTGAATGCGACTGAGTCTAATTTTCAACAATTCTTGAAATTACTGAAATATGTCACCGTACGTAGAAACCTTCGTGATGCACGTTGGCGAAATGGGCTCCCGCTGGGGCCTGAACCGCACGCTTGGCCAGATGTGCGGGCTTCTGTATGTCTCCCAGCAGCCACTCAACGCCGACGAAATTGCCGACGCGCTCAGCATCTCGCGCTCCAACGTCAGTATGGGACTGAAGGAGCTGAAGGCCTGGCGCCTGGTTCGCCCCGCCACGGTCGCCGGTGATCGTCGCGAATACTGGACCACCCCGAAGGACGTCTGGGAGCTTTTTCAGGTGCTCACCGAAGAGCGGCACCGACGCGAAGTGCAGCCGACGCTGACGATGCTTCGCGAGACGCTCATGATTGAGCCAATCACCCCTGACGATCGCTATGCGCAGGAACGCTTGCGTGAGATGCACGAGCTTATCGAGCTCATGACCAACTGGATGGATGAAATCCAGAACCTGCCGCCGCGCACCCTCGTGCGGCTGCTCAAGCTCGGGCGCCGAATTCAGAACCTGCTCGACAAACGGCGCAAGTCGCGCAATTCAAATCAATCTACTGACCTCTAAAGGAGACGCGAATGGACGCCCTTGCGCTTGCAAGAGTGCAGTTTGCTGCGAACATCACTTTTCACATCCTGTTTCCAGCGATCACGATGGGCCTTGCGTGGCTGCTCGTATATTTCAAGTCGAGGTACAACCGTACCGGCGCAGAGCATTGGCTTGAAGCCTATCGTTTCTGGGTAAAGGTGTTCGCGCTGTCTTTCGCACTTGGCGTTGTCAGCGGCATTACGATGAGTTTCCAGTTCGGAACCAACTGGCCAGGCTTCATGGAGACGGTTGGGAATATTGCCGGTCCCTTGCTCGGGTACGAAGTCCTTACCGCGTTCTTCCTCGAGGCAACCTTCCTCGGCATCATGTTGTTCGGGCGCAAACGCGTCGGCAATCGGGTTCACACGGTCGCAACATGGATTGTGGCCATCGGTACGTCGATGTCCGCTTTTTGGATCCTGGCACTGAACTCGTGGATGCAAACGCCGACGGGATTCGAAATGCGTGACGGCCAGGCCTTCCCGCTAAGCTGGATCGAGGTCATCTTCAACCCGTCAATGCCGTATCGGCTCGTGCACATGATGCTCGCATCGGGTTTGACTGCAGCGTTTCTCGTGGCGGGGCTATCTGCCTATCGCCACCTGCGCGGGGATCGAAGCGAAGCGAATCGCACAGCACTGCGAGTCGGCGTATGGCTCGCCGCCTTGCTGATCCCAGCACAAATCGTGGCCGGCGACCTGCACGGCCTGAATACGTTCGAGCACCAGCCGGCGAAAGTTGCCGCGATGGAGGGGCTCTGGGATGACACTGAAGGTGCGCCGCTACTGCTATTCGCATTGCCCGACGAGGAGGCACGAGAAAATCGCTTCGAGATCGGGATACCGAAACTTGCGAGCCTGATCCTGACGCATGAGCTTGATGGCAGGGTTCCGGGCCTCAACAGTTTCGAAGGCGAGCACCCACCGGTCGGCGCCGTGTTCTTCGCTTTCCGCATCATGGTGGGCGTCGGGCTCCTGATGCTTGTCGTGTCGTGGTGCGCAGCCTGGGCGATGAGGAAGAACAGGCCGCCGGGTGAGTGGTTGTCCCGCACGCTGGTCGCGATGACGTTTTCCGGATGGGTCGGCACGGTGGCCGGATGGTATGTGAGCGAGATCGGTCGACAGCCATGGCTGGTCCATGGCGTCCTGCGCACGGCGGACGCGGTCGGGCCGGTCGGTGCTGGGGTGATATCCGTGTCGCTGGCCACCTATCTGCTCGTCTACGCAGTGCTGCTCGGCGCTTACGTATCGGTAGTCTTCTACCTCGCTTCGCAGGCCGCCGGGGGTGAGGTTCCGCGGGAGCGGGACCGACTCGATAATCCGCTGCAGGCGGCGGAGGCAGGCTGATGGAATACTGGCTCCCAGTCATCTTCGCGGGCCTGATGGCCCTTTCCATGCTCGTCTATGTCGTCCTGGACGGCTACGATTTGGGTGTCGGCATCCTGCTCAACGGGGCGGGCGACCGTGAGAAAGACCTGATGATTGCTTCGATCGGTCCGTTTTGGGACGCGAACGAGACCTGGCTCGTGCTCGGTGTCGGCCTGTTGCTCGTCGCGTTTCCAATGGCGCACGGTGAGATCCTGACGTCGCTCTATCTGCCGGTTGCCACCATGCTGGTCGGCCTGATCCTGCGCGGCGTTGCGTTTGACTTCCGTGTGAAGGCGCGAGACCCACACAAGCCGGTCTGGAACCAGGCGTTCTTCGCCGGGTCCGTGCTCGCGAGCTTCGCCCAGGGCTACATGCTCGGCTACTACATAACCGGTTTCGAGACCACGCTGGCAGCGCATGGATTCGCATTCTTGATCGGCATCTGCCTGCTTGCAGGCTACGCGTTGCTCGGCGCGACCTGGCTGATCATGAAGAGTGAAGGAGAGCTGCAGCGTAAAGCGGTCACCTGGGCACGGTACGCGCTGTGGCTAACCGCTCTCGGTATCGCAGCTGTATCGATCATGACACCGCTGGTCAGCTCTCGCGTTGTCGAGAAATGGTTCTCTTTCCCGCAGTTCATTTTGCTTTCACAGATTCCGGCCGTGTCTGCCGCGTTGGTTCTGATCAGCCATTTCCGACTGAAGAAGCTCGCGCACAACGGCGTCGAGGGCGCATGGATTCCGTTTGCAATGGCCGTCGCGCTCTTCGTCCTTGCCTTCGCTGGATTGGGATATAGCCTGTTCCCCTACCTGATCATTGACCGGATAACCATCTGGGACGCGGCAGCCGCAACCGAGTCGCTGAGCTTCATCCTATGGGGTGTCGTGATTTCATTGCCGGCGATTCTCGGCTATACCGTCTTTGCTTACCGGGTCTTCTGGGGGAAGACCAGGGAGCTGAGCTACGATTGACGCGGCGAGACGCCGGGAGTCGCGATTGTGTTTTCGTGCCGCTGAGCTCGCTCTTCCCACGAGGACTACGATATTTCGGACGATACGGAGCTCGACTTTCTCGCACACAGCCGCTCTCTCGGCCGCGTCTTGATGGTACTGATGATCGTCAAACCACGGTGGTTCAAGGGGCTGTCCGTCGTATTCGCCGGGTACACGATCCTGATTCTCTTGCTCACTGCCTGAGGAGTGACCGGGCGGGACGCGAAGTTAGGGCAATCGTGTCGAGAACATCATGTAGTTGACGGCCGTCGATGGAGTCACGCGAAGGCTGCGAGCGAATGGGTTTGCGGCCACGCCGACGGCATCTTGAACGGCAAGGCCGCCGGCTTCGAGGTAGGTCTCGATTTCACGCGGTTTCTGGAACATTGACCAGCGATGAGTACCGCGTGGCAGCCATCGCAGTATGTATTCCGCGCCGACGATCGCGAACAGCCATGCTTTGGGCGTGCGGTTGATCGTAGCCACGAACATGACGCCTGAATCCGCGGTGAGCGTTGTGCAATCCCGCATGAAAGCCGCTACGTCCGCGACGTGCTCAACCACCTCCATGTTAAGAACGACATCAAATCTCTCGCCGGACGCGGCGACCTCGGCTGCCGTCGCAACCCGATAGTCTATATCGAGCGCTTCTTCCGCGGCATGTGTGGACGCGATGCGAATGTTCTTCTCGACAACATCGATACCGGTCACCAAGGCGCCAAGGCGCGCCATCGACTCGGAAAGTATTCCCCCACCACAGCCAACGTCGAGCACGCGCAGGCCCTCGAGTGGCTTCCGGATACCACTATTCTGGTTGAAATGCGCACAGAGCTTGTCGCGAATGTAAGCGATACGAAGGTCGTTGAGTTTATGCAATGGCCAGAAAGGGCCTGCCCGGTCCCACCAGGTGGCGGCCATGCGCGAGTAGAACTCGACCTCTCTCGGGTCGATCGTTGAATCGTGAATCATGCGTCCTCCCTAGCGACAGCCCTGGGCGGTGCGAAGACTCGCTGGCGTAATGCCCGCAACTGCATAACAGCACGCGAACCGAATTCGCTCAGGCCGATACCCGACAGGATGAGCGCCAGACCGAGGAACACCGATGTCGATATCGCCTCGTCGAGAAGCAACGCGCCAGCAATTACAGCCCAGGCAGGTACGAGATAATTAACAAAGGAAAGGAATGTCGGTCCCGGACCCTGGACGAGTCGAAAATACAGCAGCGTGGCGAAGCCGGTAGCAAGCAAGCCGAGCACAATGAGCGCTGCGACGGATGCAGGACCGGGTACTGCAATAGCCGGCAGCTCGAGCAAAGCGGCAGGACTAGCCAGGATGCTCGCAACGATGAGCATGCCCGCAGCCCTTCTCACCGGATCGCCAGCGCCAAGCCGCCGCGCATAGATAGTGCTGATCGAGTAGCTAAGCGCTGCGCCGAGAGCGGCAATCGTCCCGAGCAGAGCCGTGTTGCCGGCGAGTCCGCGGAGAAATTCTGGTCCGATAATCACGGTTACGCCGGCGAAACCAACAAAGAACCCTGCCAGGCGAAAGGCAGTGAGCTTCGCGCCTGGGATGAAAAAGTGCGCGAGCGTCAGTACGAACAGCGGCATGACCGCCATCAGGATTCCGGCAAGTGACGAGGTAATGTGTAACTGCGCCCACGCAATGAGGTGGAAAGGCAGCACGTTGCCAAACACTGCGAGAACGACCATTGGAATCCAGGCGCGTCCAGCCCTTGGCAGCGTCTCGCCGGTGAGGCGCAAATAGCCATAGATAAGGACGGTCGCGATAACGATTCGACCTGCGACAAGCACGGAAGGCGTGAATGACGCCAGAGCGAGCTCATTGAAGAAGAACGCACTGCCCCACAAAACCGTGAGTGCGAGCAGCGACAGCCAGTCCCCTGCGTGTGGCGCTCGAGGCATCGCTCAGACTCCTTGTGCCGCCAGTGTCGATACCGCGACGAGTACCGCGATGCCAAGCAAGAGAATTACGACCGTCAACAGGACACTAATGCGATGCAGGCGAGAGAATAGCGCTTCACCGGCTTGACCGGCGTCGCGCGCGGCGTTGATTTGTGGAACCATCCTCAACGACACAGCCTCGAACAGAACCATAACGGACGTCACAACCGCGAGAGCGACGACACCCGGAGGCCACGCGGCCAATACACCGAGCCAGATCAGCCCCGCCAGCATCACGAGGCCGCAGACAAGCCCCAGCCGGAAAAACCGCGGAAACAGGGTGCGCAGGAATGTGCGGGCGGCGGACTCGTTGAGATCAGCGAATACCGTCGGCGCAACCACCGCAGTCTGGAAAATGATGGCGCCCACCCAGATCCCGGCCGAGATGGTCAAAAGCGCTGTTGCAAAGCTCGTCATGTCGAGATATTGTCTATTTAGTGTCTATTAAAAAACGAGACAATATATGAACATTTCGGGTTTGTCTATCGAACCCTTCGATCAACTGCCGCTTTCGCCGGACACGGTCGCTGATCTGCGCTCTGACCACGCTGGAGAGACAGGCGCCGTCCAGATCTACCGCGGGATGCTCGCCGTTTCGCGAGACCCAGTCGTCCAGCGCTTTGCGCTGACGCATATCCGTGCCGAGCTTCGCCACCTGCGCTTTTTCGATCGTTGGCTACCCATGCGCTATCAAAGCCGCTTGCTACCTGTATGGCGCGCTGCCGGGTGGCTACTGGGCGCCGGCTCCGCGTTATTTGGCCGTCGCGCGGCATTCCACACGGTCGCGGCCGTCGAGACGTTTGTGGAGCGGCACTACCTCGCCCAGATCGAAGTCATGGACAAGACGCCGCGTCTCGAAAACTTGTGTCGCGTGTTGCGCCACTTCTGCGACGAAGAGGTACATCATCGCAATGATGCGAGCAGTCGAGTAGCCGAGACCCCGGGCTGGTTACCGCGCGCCTGGGCGCACGTCGTCGGGCTGGGTTCGATGTTCGGCGTTCTAGTCGCCCGTAAGGTATAACGTGTCAGATCACGCACCAGGTAATCGTATGAATTCACAAACCAGCAGCAGCGAGCACCAATTCGGCATCGGTGCTGTCGCAAAAATGACAGGATTGACAGACCACACGATTCGCGTCTGGGAGCGCCGCTATGGCGCGGTCATTGCCGGCAGGGCGGCGAACGGTCGGCGGATGTACAGCGCCGCCGACGTAGAGAAACTGGGCTTGCTGAAACGCCTGACGGACGAGGACTTTTCGATCGGCCAGATCGCTGGCGATAGCATCGACGAACTGCGACAGCGCGCCAAAAAGTTAGACGAGATTGTCGGCGCGCCGCTACCTGACAGTATAAGCATCGCCGTTCTTGGCGATTTCCTGCCGAACCAGCTAGCAATGAGTGAGCTAGATCTTGCGCCGGTCGATGTCGTTGTGGCGGACAGCAACCGCGACCGTTTCATTGCTGATCTGCGTCGGCACGACATTGACGTCATCGTCGTTGAATCTCCGGTACTCGATAGCAGCGTGTCGACACAATTACTCGACTTGATGCAACAGGCCAAAGCGGAACGCGGTGTACTTGTCTACAGTTTTGGCCGAGCCAGAGATGTCGACCTTGCTCGCGACGCTCGCATACATGTTTTGCGCGCACCGGCGAATGTGGACGAAGTACGTGCCGCTGTTATGCGCGCATATTCGCCCGGCGCATCGAAGCGAGCCGCACTGAAACCGCAGACGGACGAAGCTGGGTCTGATTGGGATTTCTCGGGGCCCGTTGCGCCACGGCGCTTCAACAATTTACAGCTGGCAACGCTGGCTCGGGCATCAACCAGCATCGACTGCGAGTGTCCGCATCATCTCGCACAGCTCGTTGGCGACCTGTCGGCTTTCGAGGTCTACAGCGCCAACTGCGCAAACCGTGACGAGGAAGATGCTGCATTGCACCGCTATCTCCACCAAACGACCGCACACGCCCGTGCATTGATTGAAGAGGCGCTTGAGCGCGTGGCGAGAGCCGAAGGTATCGAGTACTGACCGGGCGTTACACTTTGTTACTTTTTTGTCTAGCTTTTATATAGACAAAAAATTGACAAAGAACCAGCAACAGCTATTCTGTAGCCACGGTCTGGATACGTCTGGCGTGCCAGCCGAGCAGAGGACGACCTCTCCTCCCCATAACGTCTTCGTTCTCTGCTTTTTTTTATTGGGCCGGCGCATGGCGCCGGCCCACTCTTCTAACAGAGGGTAAGTGAACAATGGAAATGCTCGTATTGCTCGGCCTCGGTCTTGTTACATTGGCAGTTATCGATCGGCAACATGCGGCGATGCGGCGCATGATGAAGGCGCCCATCGAGACCGATGAGAAGCGCGATCGCTGAATCCAACCGGGCGGCCGGGCTTGACAGGCTACAGGCCTTCGCGAGTAAGGCCGGCTCTCGCTACACCAAGTCCCGTAACTTCGATTTCGGGCCAGGAAGGCACGGTAACGTGTCAATGCTGTCTCCCTACGTCAGGCATCGGCTCGTGCTGGAGCACGAAGTCATAGGCGCCGCACTCAGACACCACGCGTTCAGCACCGCAGAAAAATTTATCCAGGAAGTATTCTGGAGATCTTATTTCAAGGGCTGGCTCGAGCATCGACCTCGCGTCTGGGCAGACTATCGCGAAGACGTCGCGAAGCTCATCCGCGACGTGGAAACGGACTCGCAACTGGCCGAGCGTTACAGCAAAGCCCTGAGTGGCGACACTGGCATTGAGTGTTTCGACGCATGGGTTTCGGAACTGTTGTCAACCGGTTACCTGCACAACCATGCACGTATGTGGTTCGCAAGCATCTGGGTCTTCACGCTGGATCTGCCTTGGCAGCTGGGCGCTGATTTGTTTTACCGGCACCTAGTCGACGGCGACCCCGCATCGAATACCCTGAGCTGGCGCTGGGTCTGCGGACTGCATACGCAGGGCAAAACCTACCTCGCACGCGCCTCGAATATCGCGAAATTCACCGACGATCGATTCAACCCGGAAGGCCAGCTGGCGACTGACGCGCCATCGTTGGTTGAGCCGACAGTCTACTCAGTCCAGCCGCTTCGTGACGCGCAGGCACTGCCGCCGGGCGAATCCTTCGGTCTGTTAGTCACCGAAGAAGACGGTTATCCCGAGTCGCTCCTCGGCGGCCAGGCGCCCACCGCCATTCTTGGTGCCGTTGCGCCGGGGGCACGCTCACCATTGCCGATAGGTGGCAAAGCTGAGGACTTCGTGCTCGGGGCGGTGCGCGATGCGGTCGAAAGAGCAGGATCTTTCTTTGGCGTCGACGGGGAAATACTGGTGTCCGAAGACTGGCAGAGCGAAGTCGTCGCATGGGCGACCCGGCATCGGCTTAAGACGATTGCAACAGCATATGCGCCTGTCGGCCCAACTGCCGAGCTGCTGGAGAAAGTCCGTGATGAACTTAATCGTCACGGCATTACCTTGCTGCAGATACGCCGTCCTTACGACGAGACCGTCTGGCCGCATGCGCAGCGTGGGTTCTTCAAGCTTAAGCAACAGATTCCGGCGATGCTTGAGCGAATGGGCGCCGAGAACGGTGCGGTTCGTGTTGCCACGACGGCTGGCTAGCCTCTACTCCGACTGCAGCGCCAGTACCGGATCGAGCCGCGCCGCAGACAAAGCCGGGTAAACGCCGAACCCGACCGCAATGCCGACGCAAACCAGCACGGCGAGGGCGATGACGAGCAACGACCAGGCGACGGCCCAACCGGCGAACGCAGCGATGCTGTAGGCAAGCACGATACCCAGCAACACGCCGATCCCGGCGCCTATAAGCGCGATGACCGTCGCCTCGACCAGAAACTGTCTCACGATGTCGACCTCCCTGGCGCCTACCGCCCGCAGCAGACCGATTTCGGATTTTCGCTCTAGAACGCTGGCCAGCATGATGTTCATGATGCCGATGCCACCGACAAGCAGAGAGATGCCGGCGACGGCCGACATGACGATCGTGAAGATACGCTGTGTCTGCTGGTGTTGAGCCAGCAGTCGTGCCGGAACGATGAGCTGATAGTCGTTCTGTTCACCGTGACGTCGCGACAGCAAGGCGTCAATCGCCCGGGCCGCCTGCGCAGGCCGAGTCTCGGCCGCGATCCGCAGTTTGAGTTGATCGAGCTCGGCACTCAGATCTTCTTTCTTCAATCGGGTCAGGCCGGTTTGCAGCGGCAGGTATACGTGGTTCGCTTCGCCACCGATTTCGCGACCTTCGAACTCATCGTCGGCAAGCTGCCGGTCGCGAAGTACGCCGACAACTTCGAGCCAGAGGTGATTGACCTTGATGTGCTTGCCAACGGCGCTGCCATTCGGAAACAGGTCGCGCGCAGCATCGCTGCCGATGACCGCGACCTGGGCAAACGCACGATCGGCGGACTCATCGAAGATCTCGCCACGGTTAGCTTCGAGGCTCGATAACGCGAAATAGCTGGGACTTACCGCAAACACGCTGGCGCGACTCTGGCCCTCGCGACTGAACAGAGTCCAGGTACGAAAACGCCGACTGCCGGCCCAATCCTCGACAAAGGGTAACGTCGCGTCGATTGACTGGGCATCACGAATCGACAGACCAGCTGAATGCTTGCGCACCTCCTTCAGCGACTCGCTATCAAGCTCGCGGGCTTCGGCGAGCAGGTTTCTGAGGCCCATACCTTCGATGAGTTCGAGCGCCTGCCTCTTGCCGCCCTCGCTGACGGCGAGCATCGCGATGACCGCACCGACACCGAATACCATGCCCAGCAATGTCAGTGCCGTGCGCAGCCGATGGTGCGCAAGCTGACCTAGCGCCTGGCGCACGTCAATTGACAGATTCTGGAGCCGCTGCTGCATCAGGATGCGTCGACGGGTAGCACAAGGCTGACGCGATCACCCGACGACAGCCCAGCCGTGACCTCGACGCGATCCGGGCTGCGCCGCCCGATCGTTACATCGCGACGCTCGGCGCGCTGCCCACGCAAGACATACACGTAGGCGTTGCTCACATCGCCGTGAACAGCCTGAGCAGGGAGAACGAATCCCTCCTCGACGCGACCCGTGATGATCTCGGCTCGGAGTCGGTTACCAACCCGCATCAGGTCGACATCAACCTCGTCGATACTCGCCTCCACTGTCACAAACTTCTGCGGATCCGTGCGGTTGCGGGGACTCGCTACCGGCGACACCGATATAACGCTGGCCGTGAACTCGCGTTCGGTCGCTGCATCGAGACGCAGGCGAACCAGCTGTCCTTCTTCCAGGCCAACGGCATCGTTCTCGGGAACAAACAGGCGCGCCTGGACCTTGCCGCGTACGGGCAGCAACCCGATCGGACGGCCCGGGAAAACCGTCTTGCCCTTGCCGAGCTTTTCGCCCCACGGCGTGCGCGCGTACACGAACGTGCCGTCTGCCGGGCTGCGCAGCTCCATCATATTGAGCGCCATGTCCTGCTTCTCCAGCTTGGACATCTCTCCCGCACGCTCGGCGTTGATCATGTTTTGCTCGGCCTGCGCGCGCTGATCGAACGTATCGAACTGCCAGTCGAGGAACGACGCCTGGGCCCCGAGGTACTCGAGGTCGGAAAGTGCATCGATGATTTCGTTGCGACTGAACATGCGCTCGTCGACTTCTTCGTAGGTCTCCGTAATCTCGCGCTCGCCATCGACGCGCAACGACTCGTGACCGATGCGGGTCAGCTCAAGACCGCTAGTACGTTCGGTATTCGCCAGCTTGAACTCAGACTTTGCGACATTGAGCGCCGCAGCCTCCCGATCGAGCACGATCTGAACATCGTCGAATCTCGCGATCACATCGCCTTTGCGAATCTCGGAGAATTCGGGTGCCATCCAGGCGATGTTGAAGCCCATGCGAATCGAGCCCGGAAGAGCGATGGGTAAGGACTCCGACGCAACCAGTTCGCCATCGGCGCGCACGACGAGATTCGTGCTCGTGTCACTCGCAATGACGACCGGCACATCGGAATCCGCGTCGGAACAGCCTGCAATGAAAAGCGCGCAACCAAGGATCAGAAATATGGTCGGGATTCGGGTCATGGCATGGCAACCTCGTCGCCGGCTTCAATGCCCGATTCGACGACGTGCATCCCGGCGCTGGCGCGGCCCACCGTAATCGGCGTCCAGCCATCGCCGCGAACCACGACACCAGGTCTACCTTCCCGATATTGAATGGACTCGTCCGGCACTGCGAGCGCATCGCGCTGCGTGTCGACGATAATCGTCAGTTTTGCGGACATGCCCGGCCGTAACAGGCTGATCGCGTCGTCCGGCAGCACTGCCGTAACATCGCGCACCATTGCCTGCGAGTACTGTGACTGACGGCGCACTATGCTCGCTACTTCGATCACTTCGCTGTCGAGCTCCCCGGTACCGGCAGCGTCGATGACGACTTTCGCAGGCTGTCCCACCTTGATACTGGCCGCAGCGTACTCGGGCACTTCGGCCTGCACGACCAGTTTGGTCGGGTCCGCCAGTTCCACGACGACGAGGCCGGGATTTACGCCGTCGCTGACATCGAGCTTCTCGCCCGACCGGCTGGTTCCAACGATCACGACACCTTCGCGTGGCGCACGAATAGTGAAAGACTCAAGCTCGCGTGTCGCACCCGCCAGCTCACTTTCGAGACGACGAATATCGGCTTCGAGTTCGGCACGCCGCGCTTCACGAACCCGCTCGACCAGGACGCTGCGCTTCTGTTCATGCTCGTAGCGCTCGGCTGTGCGACGCCTATCTTCTACGAGCTTCCTGTACTCGAGATTGGCGTAGACCTGTGGATCGACTTCCGCTTTGCGGGCAGCCTTCTCTGCTTCACTTCTCGCTTCGGCGAGCAGAACAACGTCCTCTTCGACTTCTCGCGCCTGGGTTTCGAACAGTGATTCGAGCTCTGAACGCTTCGCATTGAGGTCCGCCTTGAGCGTACGTACACGATCATCGGTTGAGCTGTTGTCGAATTCAGCAAGCATGTCGCCGGCTTTCACGCGCGTACCCTCGCGCGCGAGGTTTGTAATGGTAAGGCGCCAGTTCCTGGATGGCGGTGGACCGAAGCGCAACGCATCCGACGAAGTGACAACACCGCTGGCAGCGATCGTGATCGGGCGATCGGATGGCTCAACCGTTATCCAGTCGTCCGCCGCCGCAGAGCCGGCAACGAGCAACAGCAGCAGCGTCAGCCGGCTCACTGATCCTGCTCCGCGATGCTGCGCACGCCCATGACACTCATGCCAGGCATTACGGTCGACGGCATGCCGTTGACGGGCTCTGCCAGGACCTGAAAGTAACCGCCGTCGCTCCAATCTTCCTTGTTTACCGCCTGGTTCGAACGCCAGCTCACGCGCGTCGCGAAATCCTCCGAGCCCTGCGCATCGGCAATGACGTCGATAGCGTCACCCTGAGTGATCTCCCGGATATCGGCTTCGTGTACCCAGAAGCGAATCTGCAGGTCCTCACGACTTGCAATCTGCGCAATCTCGAAACCGCTGTAATGCGTTTCGCCAGGGAAGATCTTCTTGCCGTTGAAGCGGTTTTCGCCGTAGATCAGGAAGCCGGCTTTTTCGGCACGAATCTCGGTTGCGACGAGCGCCTCCTTGATACGCGTGTAGTTGGACTCGGCCTGTGCCACCTCGAGCGCGTTCTCCTCGATCGTATCCTGTAGCTGTTCCTGCTTGATCAACAGTTGCGCCTCAGCCCGCACGAGATCCTTGAGCGAGACCTCGCGCGCGAGCTGATACCTGTCATAGTCGAGCTTCGGGATCGTCGATTGCGGAATTGCCGCGTCAAGCTCGGCAAGGCGTACGGCGGACTCCGCATCGGCAAGTGCGCTCTCGGCATCCAGAACCTCGAGCTTGAGTTCGTCGATACTGCGTGCGGCCGTCAGCTGACGTTTCTCGAGATCGGTACGCAGCTGCTCTTCGCGCGCAATCAGGTCGCCCGGATCCAGCTTGACCACGACATCACCCGCTGCAACCTCGCTACCCTCCGGCGCCATCCATTCGATACGCCGCTGCCAGGCGCCGGGAAGCGAGGGCATTTCGATGGTCTGCGCATTCACGTCCTCGACGACACCGGTCAGCAGCGGACCTGCGTAGAGCGGTGCCGCCAGAAACGTAATGGCGAACAGGCTAATGATGGATCGTGTCATGTTCGATCTTGCCGTCGCGCATGCGGATCAACCGCTTTGCATGCGCCGCAATCTCCTCCTCGTGAGTAACCATGAGAATGGTCTGCCCGTCGCGATTGAGCTCGGCAAACAGCTCCATGATTTCTACCGAAGTTCGACTATCGAGGTTGCCGGTTGGTTCATCGGCAAGCAGTAAGCGTGGCGCGTTGATCAGGGATCGTGCGATCGCTACGCGCTGCCGCTGGCCGCCCGAGAGCTGGTTGGGTCGGTGACCCACCCGGTCACTCAGACCAAGCCTGTCCAGCAGTGTTAGTCCGCGCTGCTGGCTGTCGGCGACATCGATATCCGTATAGCGCAGAGGCAGCAGGACGTTGTCGAGCGCCGTTAGCCTTGGCAGCAGATGAAAGCTCTGGAATACGAAGCCGATCTTCTCGTTGCGAATGCGTGACAGACGCTCGTCATCGAGCATCGCGACCTCCTCGCCAAAAAACCGGTACTTGCCGTCATCCGGGGAATCGAGGAAGCCGAGGATATTCATCAACGTGGACTTGCCCGAACCCGATGGCCCCATGACGGCCACGAAGTCGCCTTCGCCGATCTCCAGATCGACGTTGTCGAGTGCATGAACCGTCGTGTCACCAACACGGAAGCGGCGACAGAGTTTCGTTGTTGTAATCATCGGTACGCCGGAGTATTCCTCGCGGCCTATAGTAGCGCGCCCTGGCTCAGCTATTCGAACCTGGTGGTTTCATGACGAGCACCGGCGTATTTCGCTTGTACGCCTCGTAGTCGTCCTCGCCGCCCCATCGCTCGTCGGCTGCTGCCTCGAGCAACGGTACACCACTCACCTTGGTCAGCAGGAAGAAAACGAATACCGGCGAAATCAGCGTCGCCCATTGCCAGCCCTCGAGGACCGGTATCGCGATGATCGCCATGCCCGTCCAGAGCACGATCTCGCCGAAGTAATTCGGATGCCGCGACCAGGCCCACAGGCCGGATGTAATGAACTTGCCCTTGTTTGCCGGATCGGCGCGGAAGGCTGTCTTCTGCTGGTCCGCGACGATCTCGATCAGGATGCCGATGGTCCAGACAGCGATTCCGACATAACCGATGACGCCAAGCGGTTCCCGGTTGCCGCCCGTGATGATCGCCAGCGCGCAGGCAGCGGTCAGCAGTACCCATAGTCCCTGCAGCGTCCATGCCAGAAAGAACCGCACAGGGCGGTGCTTCATCTCGTCGAAGCGACTGTCTTTTCCAGCCCGCGAAATACGCACAAACAGGAAGGACGCCAGCCTAATCGACCAGAACAACACCATGCCGGCGACGATCGCCGAGCGAAGGTCGAGAGTGCTCGAGAGCAATACAGCGACGATGGTCACGGTGATGTAGGTGATGCCGCCGGTGAGATCGTAGAAGTGCTCGGTCCGCTTAAGCGCAGACGGAATGAAAACGGCCCAGTTGACGGCAAATGCGAGCAAGCCGCACAGAGCGAATACCGGGAGGCTCCCGAACCGGTCTCCCCCGTCGCTGCCGGCCCACGAAATCAGTGCGCCGATGATGACGGTGACGGCAATGCCGGTGATGATCTGCTGGTCAGTGCGTTCGGCCATGACGGTTCCCTCAAAACGTTGGGAAGCAGTATAGGGCCGAACTTTGGCTTCTGGAGCGCCAGCATCACTTTGTTACAACGTGTCACAACAATGAAACCGGCAACAGCAACAGTGGCGGCCCTGCTGGCCGCATAGCTCTAGAGAATGCCTTCGAGTCCGTCGAGATCGTTGATGACGCGCCAGTCGCCACCGGTCTTCTCGACCCGACCTTGCCATTCCTCGAGCCGCTGCAGGTACTCCCGAGGATCGATGTTATCCGAGCGCAATTTGGTAACGTTCAATGCGATCACCTCGAATCCCTCCAGCTCGACATCGATATCGCGAACGTAACCTTCCTGGAGGTCTTCCTTGAGGTCCGAAAAGATGAGGATCGTCTTGGTGCCAGTGTCTTTCTCGTTCAGGAATTCAACAGCCTGAAGCAATCCGCCCGTAATGTCGGTATACGGAGAGGGCTCGGCGGCGTCCACGAATTCACTGACCTGCTGAGCGAACAGACGCTTCTGGCGGTTGACCGCCGAGGGTCGATCATCAAACGATACCTTGGCAACGATATCCTTTTCGCTAAAGCTGCCGGTGTCGATCCGTGCCACAGCAAACGTGTCAGTGGCATCCAGTCTGGACAGCGTGTATCGAATGATCTGTTCGGCTTTCTGTAATTCTTCAGTGTACGTACCCGAGGTATCGAGCAACATGTAGACACCGGTGTTGGCGGGTGTGGACTCACTGCTGCACGCGACCAGCAGAGCACAGGCGGCCATGACAAATAGCTTCTTCATGAACCGACCCTCCCAGGTATTCCGGCAGCTTCCGCAGCACGTCTTTCGATGCGTTCCTCGAGCCACAGCGGCACGAAGATCGGCACGTCATAGACGTGTTTCAGCAAGACACCAAGATAAAGAAAGGCACTGCCGAGCAGACGCAGGATCAATGCGAGAGCCCGCATTAATGCGATCGCGATCAGCCCCACAATCGTGCGTAAGGAATGAACGAATGTCTCGAGCGGTATCGCCACAAATGTCAGTGCAAACGGCAGGATGAAACCCATGCCCATCTGCGCCGCCGTCGTGATCCACAGGTACTCGTTTGTGGCCGTTGCGGCATCGGCGCCACCACGCAGCAATGCTGACGTCGCGAGTTCATCATGCAGCAACACTTCGCGCATATAGGCAAGTCCTGCCTCGACGCTGGCCAGCAGGAACAGAATCGTGAAGGTGATCCAGATCATGCGAACACGCGTCCGGTCAGGCAGGGCTCCAATCACCGGGAAAAGCCGGGTAATACGGAGCGACTCCATCAGAAACAGGCCCATCGAAATCTCGACCATGATGATCACCAGCGCGGCGATATCCGCCGTCCGAAACCCACCGATCAGGTTTGTTCCGCCGACCATCTCGGCCATAGGGCGTGCGATCAATGAGAAATTGATCGTAGCGCCACCAATCGCAATCGCGAGCACAAATGCCGAGACGAAGAAATTGACTAGCGACGATGACGACAACACGGAAACCGCACGATCCCGGCCTCGAACGATGTCCTCGTACTCCTGCATCAACCGGTCAATCGTTACGGAACGACTCAGCAGACTGTCCACGTTCTTCCCGACAGCCGCCAGATTCTGCTGTATCTGTCGCCATTCCGGACGCATGTGGCGCAACAGCTTGTGACGCTTCGCACTTGCCGCGTGATAGGCAGCCATGGCCTCTTTGTGCGCTTTGATTAGCGACTTGTGGATATCGCTCAATATACTGCCGATGTGCGCTCGACCCTCTTTCGCGTCCATCTCGGCGACAGCCTCGACAGCCTTGACCCAACCAGGCGGGTCCGGCGGTACATCGACAGCTTCCTGGTGGTCTTTCTCGATGCGGTCGATCGACTCACTGAGCGCGCGGTGCAGCGAGGAGTAGTTCGCGAGGTCTTTTCGCACGGTTTCATTGATGCGATCGAACTCACGTTCGATGACACGCTCTTTGGCCTCGCGGCCCTGCGCGAGCAGCACGTCTCGGTTGCGGGCGGCGAGTTTGGTCTCAGACCTCGACACTGCTTTGGAAGCAACTTTGAAGCCGCGATGCAGCGCGCGCGTCGAAACCTGGATGGCGTTATGCGCCGTCGCTCGTACAAGGTACAAGGCGGCGACGATCAGAACGATAAAGAGTAGTGCCGAGAGTATCGGCCAAGGCGTAATGCCAAGCATGAAGCTCACAATGGTAACCCCGCTGTCGTAGTGATCCCTTAGACCGGTGGCTTTGCGAAGCGCCCTTTCGAACGCCGTGCCCTTTTCATTTGTTCGCTGAGCCTTTCACAGCGGTTGAGAGAGTGTCAATGTGGATGCGACATAACAGCGGATTGCCGCGGCGGAGACGCCTCGCAAAAACGCGTTCCCGACCTGACATAAACACCGAAAAGCCCGCCTAAACCCCCGAAAAAGGGAACTTTTTGACCGCGGGAGCCGTGTTTCCTATAACGCACCGCAGGGGTTGCGCACAACAATAGGGACAACTGGTGCAGGAAGCCACACCACAATTCCGGGGAGGAATGCCGTGGCGGTCGCTTATCGCGACGGCCTTTTTGGCGGTTGTGTCCGGTTGCGCCACATCGCCGACGGAGACTGCGTCAGAACCGGAAGCGGATCCGGAGCCCGGAATTCCGTTTATCCGGTCCATTCCGGATACGCCACCTCCGGCTTCCGATGTGACGATCGATCCGCCAGCCATCGCTATCGTCATGGCGAGCCGCAGTCCCGCATACGAGGATGTCGCCATAGCGCTGGCGGATCATTTCGACACGGTTTCGATTTACGACCTCAGCGACCGCAGCCAGCCGCCGGTGAGTGCCTTTCGACTTATCAACGATGGTTCGAGTGACGTCGTCGTTGCAATTGGCCTGCGCGCGGCTAACTCGTCGTTGGCGTTGTCAGATGCGCCCGTTGTTTTCAGCCAGGTTTTTAACTACCAGGATCATGCGCTCCTTGGCGAGCGCAGCAGGGGTATTGCGGCCATTGCCCCGATGGCTGCTCAACTTGCAGCCTGGAAGGAGGCAGAACCGACATTGTCGTCGGTCGGCTTCGTGATAGGTCCGGGTCATGACGCTCTGATCGAAGAGGCTGAGCTGGCCGCGGAACGACACGGCGTTCAACTGGTTGTGAACGTGGCCAATTCGGATCAGGAAGCGCTGTATTTCTTCAAACGCATGGTGCGGGATATCGACGGTTTCTGGCTACTGCCGGACAACCGGGTACTTAGCAGCCGTATGCTTCGTAAGGCGATCGATCAGGCCAATCAACATGGCGTGTCGGTACTTGCGCCCAATCAAAGCCTGCTTTCGATCGGCGCCACCATCAGCGTATCCACAGTACCGACCGATGTCGCAGACCGCATTCGCGAGGTAGTCGAACGCATTAACCAAGGACAGCTCCAGGCTGTCGCGCCGATTACAGCATTGACGGAAATTCGAGTCGACGTCAATGAAGCTTTGTTGCAGCGGCAAACCGTTGCCAAGGGGTCGCGCGAGATCAGGGAGGACGCACTGTGAGCCAGCTTCTGGGTCGCCTGATCTCTCGACTCGGCGTGTTGCATGGCCGCAAGCCTGGCAAGCGCGTACTCGTGCACGAGATCCTGTCAATCCAGATACTCAGTGCGGCGTTAGTCGGGGGTCTCGCAATCGCCGTACTTTACTGGGGTAGTCAGTGGGTATTGAAGGACAACTACAGTCGCTGGGCGCTGCAATGGACCGAGGAGCTCAACGAGCTCGGCTCGCCGCTATTTCTCTCCGACGACAGTGAGGCATTGGTACGACTGGAAAGCTTCGTCGAGCGTTACCCGGAAATCGACCGCGTCTCTTACTATGGGCGTGACGGAAAAGCACTGTTTGCCGTGGTGAATGATAAAGAAGACGGTGCGTTGGAAAACCTACCCGAGGGTCGGCTCATCGAAGCAACATCCGTTATCGGCGGCAAGGAACCCTACGTTCTCAGCGGCAGCCTGATCGATCCCCGCAAGTTTGAGGTGCTCGCGCCGGTATGGACCGAAGCGATCGCCGACGACGGTCTGTTTGACTTTGATCCCAACGCGCCCGAGGAGAACACGGCAACCGAGCTCATCGGCTTCGTTGCGCTCCACCTCGACTTCATCATGTTTCACGACCGGCTGCTGGCCAACATACGCGCTGCGATACTCGTGCTGTTGGTACTGCTGATTGGGTTTGCGCTGTATGGCAGGCGCGTGCTGCAGAATGCCCTGCGGTCGATTTCACAGCTCGAGGAACCGATTCGTGAACTGGCCAAGGGCAATCTTGGCGTCAAGTTCGAGCCCGCCGAGCATCGTGAGATATCAGATATCGTCGATGCGCTGGAAACGACCGCCACGGCCCTGTCGGAGCGAGACGCCGAACTTCTCGAACTGGCGAATCACGACAATCTGACCGGCCTTTACAATCGGCGTCGCTTCGTCGAGGAGTTGCGTTCGAACCTGTTCGACATCATGCGGCATGGCGGCAGCAGTGCACTGTTCTTTATCGACCTTGACCAGTTCAAGTATGTCAACGACCTGTGCGGGCACCCGGCCGGCGACCGTCTTATCCGCAAGGTTGCCGATGAGCTTTCCCGCAGCGTTGCGGGCAATGCGATCGTCGCCCGCTTCGGCGGTGACGAGTTTGCGGCGTTGTTCCCTGATGCAGACGAAAAAGAGGCGCACGAGGCAGCCAGCCTGATCATGACCAACATGCGGCGCATGGCGCATATCGAGAACGACCACGTCTTCCACGTTCATTGCAGCATCGGCGTGACGATTGCGACGCCCGCCAACATGCACCAGGACGAGCTTATAGCGCAGGCGGACAAGGCCTGCCGCGAAGCCAAATCAGCGGGCCGCAACCGCGTGCGCTTCTTCGACGCAACAGAGTCCGGCGATAGCGTCGATCTCGAAGTCGGTTGGATAAACCGACTTCGCAGCGCGCTCGACGAAGACTCTTTCGAATTGCGCTTCCAGCCGATAAACGACATTCGCAGCGGCAAGACGACGCACCATGAGGTCCTGATTCGAGCGCGAGCCGACGATGGTTCGCTGGTTTCGCCGGATGCCTTCCTGCCCGCGGCCGTGCGCTTCGGCATGATGTCGGAGATCGACCTCTGGGTCATCAGGAATGCGGCGAAAGCGTATGCCGAACATGTCGGCGCGCACCCGCAGCTCAGGTTCTCTATCAATATTTCAGCCAATGCGTTCGAGAGCGAGGACCTGCCGCGATATGTCCACGACACGTTCGACGAATTCAACGTGCCGCCGGAGAACATCGTGCTCGAGATTACAGAGAGCCTCGCGATTCGGCGCCCTCTGCACGTCGAGAGGCAGATCGCTGCGTTGCGCGCACTTGGTTGCAAGCTCGCACTGGACGACTTCGGTACGGGCTACAGCTCGTTTAGCTACTTGCAGAAACTCGATTGCGATTACATCAAGATCGATGGTGCTTTCGTCAACGAGCTGCTCGACAATCCGGTCGACCAGAAGGTCATTCGGCTGATCGCGGATATTGGTCGCGAGGCCGGTATGCGCACGATTGCAGAATACGTGCAGAGCGCCGAGGCACTGGCATTGCTCGAAGAACTCGGCGTCGATCTGGCGCAGGGCTACTTCGTCGGGGAACCCGAAGAAGTACCGCGGTTTGCGCCGACACCGATCTCACTCAAGTCGCGCCGAGGCAAGCGCCGTAAGGGGCGGTCCGCCTGAGGCACTACCAGGGTCGCGTGAAAAGCACGTAGCCCCATATCCAAAACTGCTACGCAGTCGGTCGAATCAGACGATTCAATGTGTTCTTGTTGACTCCAGTTCGGTCACTTTTGGACGTTTGAGCTGTGTGCGAGCTATTCGCAATGTCGAGCCGCTATCCGACCTCCGTGGGTTTCTCCCTGGAGACGCTCGCCCAGCGCGGCGGTCACAACGGCCCGCACAAGGACGGCTGGGGTGTCGCTTACTTCGAGGGACGCGACGTCTTCCTGCTTCGCGAGTCGAGCCCGGCGGCAGAAAGTGAGCTCGTACGGTTCATGGAAGTGAACGGGCCGCCGAGCAACCTGGTGCTCTCTCACATCCGGCTCGCAACCCAGGGCAGACCGGCTCTTCGCAATACGCAGCCATTCCAGCGCGAGCTTGGCGGGCGAGCGCACCTGTTCGCGCATAACGGCAGCATGCCTGACGTGAGAGAGGCCTGCAGTCTGACGACGAATCAGTTCACACCGGTTGGCGAGACCGATTCTGAATTCGCGTTCTGTTGCCTGCTCGAGCGCCTGGGCAGCTTGTGGAACGGCGGTAACGGCAACCTGCCTTCGGTCGAAGCACGCCTCGAGATCGTCGCCGAGTTCGCCACTTCGCTGCGCTCGCTTGGTGCGTTCAATTTTGTTTACGCCGACGGCGACACGTTGTTCGTTCACGCCCACATCCGCAAACAGAACGATGGTGTCGAGCGGCCGCCCGGATTGCATCTGCTGGTTCGATCTTCCAACGAACAGGCTATCGACCTGACCCAGTCCGGGGTCATGCTGGCACCCGTCGCACAAGAGCTCGCGCTCGTCGCAAGTGTACCGCTAACCGATGACGAACCCTGGGAGCCGATCGCTCCGGGTGAAGTTATTGCATTGCGGCAGGGTTGTGTCTGGGCGCGAGTGCCGGCTATTCAAACTCGACGAGCAGATCCTTCGCGTCAAACTGATCGCCAATCCGTGCAAGCACGCGCTTGATCTTGGCGTCCCGCTCTGCAGCAATCGAGGTTTCCATTTTCATGGCTTCCATCGTCAGCAACGTGTCGCCGCGTTTGACTTCCTGACCAACCTCGACCGAAATCGTCGACACGACACCAGGCATCGGGGCCCCGACGTGATTGGGGTTGGTACTGTCGGCCTTTTCGTTCTCGTGGAGCGCGGATTCGGAGCCGCGGTCCTGGATCAGAACCGAGCTCGGCTGGCCATTGACCTCGAAGAAGACCCGTCGATAGCCACGATCATCCACGTCTCCGGACGTCAGATGCCGAATCACGATCTTGCGACCGTCGTCCATCGTGACAATGATCTCTTCTTCGGGGCGCATGCCGTAGAAATACACGTGCGTTGGCAGCACACCGACGTCACCAAACTCCTCGCGATGCCGGCGGAACTCGGTGAAGACCTTCGGGTACATAAGGTAAGACGCGAGATCGAAATCCGTGACCGGATGCTCGTGACCTTCATCGAGCCTGCGACGTTCGTCGTCGAGATCCACGGGTTCCAGCAGGGAGCCAGGGCGAACCTCGATCGGCTTGCGTGACTTGAGCACCTTCTTTTGCAGCGCCTCTGGGAATCCGCCCGGCGGCTGCCCAAGCTCGCCGGAGAACAGCGAGACGACCGACTCAGGGAATGCGATATCGGTATCAGGATCAAGAACGTCCTCGATGCTGGTATCGGAGGTCACCATCATCAGCGCCATGTCACCGACGACTTTGGATGACGGCGTTACCTTGACGAGGTCACCGAAGGCCATGTTGACGTCCGCGTAGGCGCGCGCGACCTCGTGCCAGCGACTGGCGAGTCCGAGTGATGACGCCTGCTCCTTGAGGTTGGTGAACTGGCCGCCCGGCATCTCATGGAGATACACCTCCGAAGCGCCCGAGCGGATGTCTGGCTCGAATGCCGCATACTGGTCACGCACCTGCTCCCAGTAGTCGCTGATAAGTCGCACATTCGCGAGATCGACACCGGGGTCGCTCTCCGTGTTCTGCAATGCTGCAACGATCGACCCGAGACACGGCTGCGACGTCAGGCCACTCATCGAATCCATGGCCGCGTCGAAGGCATCCACGCCCTCCTCGACCGCTGCCAGCACCGACGCGGCCGCGGCGCCGCTCGTATCATGCGTGTGGAAATGGATGGGCAGGCTGATTTCCTGCTTGAGTTCGCGAATCAGCAGACGCGCCGCCGCCGGTTTAAGCAGTCCGGCCATATCCTTGATGCCGAGCACGTGTGCACCGGCCGCCTCAAGCTGCTTGGCGAGATCGATGTAGTAGCGCAGGTCGTACTTCGAACGCATCGGGTCCAGGATGTCGCCTGTGTAGCAGATCGCTGCCTCCGCGATCTTCCCGGTCTCGCAGACCGAGTCGATTGCCAGGCGCATGTTCTCGACCCAGTTGAGGCAGTCGAAGATACGAAACACATCGACGCCGGCTTCCGCCGACTGCTGCACGAAGTAACGCACGACATTGTCTGGGTAGTTCGTGTAGCCGACCCCGTTCGACGACCGCAACAGCATCTGCTGCATCAGGTTGGGCATGGCCGCTGAGAGGTCAGCCAGTCGCTGCCACGGATCCTCATGCAGGAAACGCATGGCGACGTCGAAGGTCGCGCCTCCCCAGGATTCGACCGAGAAGAGCTGCGGCAGCAGCTGCGCATAATGCGGTGCGATACGCAGCATGTCGGCCGATCGCATGCGCGTTGCCATGAGCGACTGGTGCGCATCGCGGAAAGTCGTATCCGTTACGAGCGGCACGCTGCTGACTTTCATGAACTCGGCGACCGCTTCCGGACCGTCCGCTTCGAGGATCTGCCGCACGCCGCGCGCCGGACCTTGTGCGTCGATCAGCGGCGCCTCTGGCTCCTCGAGGACCGCAGGCATTTTCCGTCCCGTCACCTGGTCATTGCCATTGACGATGGTGTCGCCGATGAAATGCAACAACTGCGCAGCATGGCTGCTGTCGGGCGGCAGGTCGAGCAGGTCCGGCGACTCGTCGACGAAGCGCGTGTTGTATTCGCCCTTCATGAAACGCGCGTCCAATATCAGTGCCCTGAGGAAAGCGAGATTCGTCTCGACGCCGCGCACTCGGAACTCGCTCAAACCGCGCAGCATGCGATCCGTCGCCTCCGCCTCCGACACGCCGGACGTCGTTATCTTGACGAGCAAGCTGTCGTAGTGACGGCCGATGACGGCTCCTGAATAGGCGGTGCCAGAGTCCAGCCTGATCCCGGGGCCGGCGGGGCTGCGATAGGTAACGATGTGACCGTAGTCGGGGATGAAATTGTTGCGCGGGTCTTCGGTCGTCACGCGGCACTGGATCGCCGCGCCGCGCATCTGGATATCTGCCTGCGCGGGAATGCCGGACTTGTCGACGTCGCCGATCTTCGCGCCGGCGGCGATACGTATCTGCGATTTAACGAGGTCGAGCCCGGTGATCTGCTCCGTGACCGTGTGCTCAACCTGGATGCGCGGATTCACTTCGATGAAGTAAAACTCACCCGTATCGACATCCTGCAGGAACTCGACTGTGCCAGCATTGCAGTACTGCACGGACTGCGCCAGTCGCACCGCCGCAGAGGTGATCTCCTCGCGCTGCGCTTCGGTCAGATACGGTGCCGGCGCACGCTCGACAATCTTCTGGTGTCGCCGCTGGACCGTGCAATCGCGCTCGAACAGATGCACAACCTCACCGTGTGAGTCGCCCATGATCTGGACCTCGACATGGCGGGCATTGCGTACGAGCTTTTCCAAATAGACCTCGTCGTTGCCGAATGCGGCAAGCGCTTCGCGTCGCGCGACAGCAACCTGATCGACCAGATTGGATTCATCTTCGATGACGCGCATGCCGCGGCCACCACCGCCCCAGCTCGCCTTGAGCATGACCGGAAATCCGATCTCATTCGCGAGCCGGACAATTTCCGCCTCATCGTGAGGCAGTGGCTGCGTCGCCGGCATGACGGGTACATCCGCTTCTACGGCGATTGCTCGCGCCTCGACCTTGTTGCCGAGCCTCCGCATGGTATCGGGTGACGGGCCGATGAATGTGATGCCCGCATCGGCGCACATGCGCGCGAACTCGGGGTTCTCCGACAGGAACCCGTAACCGGGGTGGATGGCATCCGCGCCCGACGATTGCGCGATGCGGATGATGTCCTCCATGTCGAGGTAGGCTTCGAGCGGCCGTTTGCCGGCACCCACCTGGTAGGACTCCCTGGTCTTGAAACGATGCAGGGTCAGGCGATCCTCGGCCGAGTAAATGCCGACGGACGGAATGTGCAGCTCGCTCGCCGCGCGAAACACGCGGATGGCGATCTCGCTGCGATTAGCGACGAGAATCTTGTTAAACATCAGTCTTACGCGAGATTATGCAGCTCTTGAACGTTTCGGCAGACACCCCTGCCACGGCTGCTCAGGTCTAGAGATTGCCAGACTCTGCGAGGCTGGCAACAGTTACGTTTGTGATGATCTTGCGCCCTCGTCTCCCGAATACGAAGAACCCCGAATTGACGCCGCCAGGATTCGGGCATAAAGGATATCTGGGGCTTTAGCCGTGGAGTCTGACATGTCACGCAACGGAACTCGGCGCCAGGCGCGGTCGACCGGCGTCGCGATACTCGCATTTCTTCTTATTTTTGCCTTACCCGGGGTCCAGGCCGGGAGCGACTACGAACCAGTCGTAACCGAATTGCTGGGGCTCATGGAGTCGCGCCCGGATCTCCAGGAATCGGTAGAGGCTGCAATTGATATTGCGGATCTCAAGGACGTTCGCGACATGGATGAATTCGTCGCGTACCTGGATCAGCTCGTCACCTTCGTTCCGACCGAACGGGAAGTCGTCCCCGAGTGCCTCAAGTTCTACTACATCATCAACCAGGCGCCCGGAAACGCGCTGAATGACGATGAGCAGTTCAATGCGTGGATGAAAGACCTCGTCCGCGCGTGGGGCACGTTCCTCGACACGCCTGCTTCGGCAGCTGGCATCGCGACGTTTCGCGGGGCAACGAACTACAACATCGACGACTATATCGAGGGACCCAGCGGTTGGCAGACCTTCAACCAGTTCTTTGCCCGCGAGGTGAAGTCCGGCAGGCGTCCAGTCGCAGAGCCGCGTAATGACCGGATCATCGTGTCGCCGGCGGACGCCGTTTTCATGGGACAGTGGCCGATCGACGAGAACTCGAATATCACGGTCAAAGGCGTCAACTGGGCGATCGCCGACCTGCTCGGTGACAGCCCGTACAGGGACGCTTTCAAGGGCGGCATCTACACGCACAGTTTCCTCTACATCGACGACTACCACCGCTATCACGTGCCGGTGGCGGGGACGGTAAAGGAAGTCCGCAATATCAGCGGCAAGGTATACATGGACGTGTTCCGCGAGGACGATGGCACGCTCAATGTCGTCGATGGCGACACCTATCAGTTCAATCAGGAACGCGGTCTGGTCGTGATCGACTCTCCCGAAGTCGGCCTGGTAGCCGTGTTACCAATCGGCATGGCCTACGTTTCGTCGGTCAACCTGACGACGGAGATCGGTGCAGAACTTCGCAAAGGCGACCAGTTCGGCTACTTCATGTTTGGCGGCTCCGATATCGTGACGGTGTTCCAGGACAGGAACGTCGTTCTCGACGCCGAAGTCGGCAAGAAGTACTTGCAGGGGCAGAGGCTGGGCGAGCTCGAGACCTTGCCTTAGTCGCTATTGGCGTCGACCAGTTCCGGTTTCCCGACAGGAACTGCGGGTACGTCTTTGAGCCCGTTGCCGGTAATCAGCAGCACGATAGTCTCGTCCGCGCCGGCCTGACCGTTCGCTGCGAGCTGTTTTGCGGCGGCCCAGGGCGCCGCCGCTGCGGGCTCTGCAAACACACCGGCCTTGCTCGCGAGTTCACCGATCGAGGCAAGAATTTCATCGTCGGAAACAACGACAGGCTCACCGCCTGACTCGATGACTGCGCGCACGGCCGCGAGGCCATCACGCGGCTGATCGACGGAAATGGAGTCAGCGACAGTGCTCGCGGCAACGCTCTCAATATCTACCGAACGCCAGTCCGGATCGATGCCGCTCTCACGAATGCTTGCGATCGCCCGGCAGATGGCCGCGCTCCCCGCGGACTGGGCGCAGTCGATCTTCGGCAAGCGATCGACAAATCCGGCCGCATGCAGGTCGCGCCAGCCTTTCCAGATGCCGCTCAGGATGTTGCCGTCCCCGGTCGGGACGATGACGCGGTCCGGCACCTGCCCGAGTTGTTCCCATATTTCGAACGAAGCGGTCTTCTTGCCCTCACGGGTGAACGGGTTGAATCCCGTGCTCCTGTTGAACCAGCCGCGCCTGTCGCATTCTCGCAGGCACAGGTCATACGCGTCGTCGTAGCTACCGCGCACTGCAAGCACCCTGGCGCCATAGGCAAGCGACTGCGCCAGTTTGGCCGCAGGCGCCGTTTCGGGCACGAATACCACGGCATGGAGACCCATAGCCGCGGCGAGACACGCCGTCGATGAACCTGCGTTGCCTGTGCTTGCGACGGCCACAGTGTCGGCGCCGGTCTCGGCAGCTCGCAGCAATGCAACCGCACTCGCACGGTCCTTGATCGACGAGCTCGGATTGCCCGTCTCGTCTTTGAGCCAGATGTTGTCGAGCCCTGCGGAGGCACCGAGCCGCCTGACAGGGTGCAGTGGCGTGTTGCCAATGGTCAGCGGCAGCGCTGCGCCAGGATCGGAACACGGCAGCAGAGTTTGATAACGGAAGATTCCCTCGCCCTCGCCGAAGTCCGATTCGATGGCTGCGTAGTCGTAGGTGATATCGAGGTTGCCGCCGCAGACCGGGCAGACGAAAACTGCGAAGTCCGCGCTTTGTTCGGTATTGCAGGCCAGGCAGCGGTAACCGTTCATAGTCGCGTCAGGGCACGATGTGCGTGCCCTGTCCTCCGCGCATCGCCTCTTCGAGGTGATGCGGTTGCGTGATGATGACCTCCTCACCGCCGGCTTCGAGAAATTCGATAGCTGCCTCGATCTTCGGCTGCATGCTGCCAACGGCGAAGTGACCTTCGTCGAGATAGCGTCGGCACTCAGCCAGTGTCATCTGATCGATATCTGTCTGTTCGGGCGTGCCGAGATTGAGCGCAACCTTGTCGACATCGGTCGAGAACACGAGCACGTTCGCTCCGAGCTCCCGCGCCAGCAGACAAGAGGCCGCGTCCTTGTCGATGACCGCGGGTCTTGGCCGCAACGAGCCATCCGGTTTTCGAATAACGGGTATGCCGCCTCCACCCGCCGCAACCACGATCGTGTCGCTTTCGACCAGAGAACGAATCACGGACATCTCGAGGATCTCCAGCGGCGCCGGCGATGGCACAACGCGCCGCCAGCCCCGGTTCGCGTCCTCCGCGATCGTCCAGCCGTCGTCTTCGGCACGCTGTCGCGCTTCCGCTTCGCTCATGAACGGACCGATTGGCTTGGTCGGATTTGCAAAGCTCGGATCCTCGGCGTCGACGAGTACCTGCGTGACGACGGCTACGGCTTGTTGCTTACTACCGAGACGATGAAACGCGTTCTGCAGCGTCTGCGCGATCTGCATGCCGATCGAGCCCTGGGTATCCGCAACGCAGTTTGCGAGCGGCACCTGGTGGAGAACGTCGCGCGTCAGCTCGGAACGCATCAGGATGAAGCCGACCTGGGGGCCGTTGCCGTGCGTCACGACGACGCGGTTGCCGGCCTCAACAATTGGCGCAATGTTCGACGCCGTCTCGCCGGCGGCACGATACTGGTCAACGACCGACATGTGTTCCGAGTCGGTGATCAGTGAATTACCGCCGATGGCGATGACAACGAGAGGTTTCATGCTTGCGACCTACATCGTCAGGGCCATGAGCGCTTTCGCCGTATGCAGACGATTCTCGGCCTCCGGGTAGACGCGTGATTGCGGACCATCGATGACGGCATCGGTGACTTCGCAGCCACGATCGGCGGGCAGGCAGTGCATGTAGATCGCGGAGTCCCTGGCCCGCGCCATCATGGCTTCGTCGCAAATCCAGCTGCGGTACTGCTCGGCTACTTTCATGGCCTCATCGGGATTGCTGAACAGCGCTTCGACGCCCCAGCTCTTCGGGTAAACGATATCGGCGTCAGCGAACGCCTCTTCCATGCTGTCGACGACTTCAAACTTACCGCCCGACTGTGCCGCGTTCTCGTGGGCGAGGCGCATCGGCTCGTCCATCAGCGTGTACTCGGGTGGATGCGCCAGCGTCACGTTCATGCCAAAGCGTGTCATGAGCATGATCAGGCCCTGGGGCACAGACATAGGCTTTACGTAGCTCGGCGCATAGGCCCACGACACAGCGATCTTGAGCTCGGAGAGATCCTTGCCAAACTCCTCGCGAATCGTCATCAGGTCAGCAAGCGTCTGGCACGGATGATCCACATCGCACTGCATATTGATGATCGGGATGTCCGCCCATTGCGCGACGTCGCGCATGTACGTCTGCCCCTCGCCCGGCACGAGATCGTGCCGGATCATAATGCCGTGCCCGTAGCTCGACAGGATGATTCCCATGTCCTTCGGGCTCTCGCCGTGGGCGATCTGCGAAGTCTCGGAGTCGATGAAATGCGCGTGCCCGCCAAGCTGCGTTATGCCGGCTTCGAAGGAATTTCTCGTCCTCGTCGACTTGTCGAAAAAGATCAGGAAAGCCGTCTTGTGCGGCAAGTGCAGCGTCGGCACGCCGCTTCTGAACTCGGTCTTTAGCTGGTCCGCGGTATCGAGGGCGGTGTTGATTTCATCAACCGACCAGTCCTGGGTCATCAGCCAGTCGCGCCCTTTCAGGTGCGTGGGAATCGATTGCATGGTCGGGCTCACGTTACTGCCTCCTCGTTTGGGGTCTTTGCGAATTCGTCGACAAGCGCGACATAGAAGGCGGATGCACGCACGAGGTGCTCAACTTCCACCTGCTCGTTGGGCGCATGCGCGAATTTCTCGTGGCCGGGCCCGAAGCCGATCGTGGGGAAGCCCATCATGCCGGCGGTCGCGACCGCGTTGGTGCTGAAGACCCAGAAGCCGACTTCGGCTTCTTCGCCGAACGCATTGCGATGCGCAGCGACTGCCGCACGCGTGCCGGGCGCGTCTGCGGGCAGCTGCCAGGTCGGATAGTATTTGCGCGTCGGGTACTCGAGACCCGTGTAGCTGGGGACGCTGTATTCGAGGACGGAAACGGTCGCCTCAGCGGCCTGCACCGAGGGCAGCGCCTCGATCTCCGCGACCGACGTTGCCTCGGTTTCATCGACCGTAAGGCGCCTGTCGAGATGAATCGTGCAGCCGTCCGCCACCGCACACAGGCTCGGCGACGTCGAACGAATGTCGCTGATCGTCACGGTGCCTTTGCCGAGCGGATCGCGCGGTTCGAGCCTCTCGTTCAGGGCCTCGATGTCGGCAATGATGTCCGCCATCTTGTAAACGGCGTTGACGCCGCGCTCCGGCGCAGAACCATGACAGGAGATACCGGACGTGTGCACTTCCATTTCCATGCGCCCGCGATGGCCGCGATAGACGCGCAGGCTCGTCGGCTCGGTAATCACGACGAGTTCAGGACGTATGCCGTCTTCCTTGGCGATGTACTGCCAGCAAAGTCCGTCGCAATCTTCTTCCTGGACCGTGGCTGTCACGAGAACGGTCACGTCGTCGGGGACGCCCCTCTGGCGGATCAGTCCACCGGCATAGACGCTCGACGCGACACCGCCTTTCATGTCGCTCGCGCCGCGTCCGTACAAAACGCCATCTTCGATCTCGGCAGAGAACGGGTCCCTGTCCCACAGGCTCCGATCGCCAACGTCGACGATGTCGACGTGACCGTCCAGCGCAATGACGCGTGGACCGGAACCAATACGTCCGATCAGGTTGCCCATCGGGTCGACAGTCACTTCGTCATAACCCAGTTTCTCCATCTCCTCGCGAATACGGGCAATCACGTTCCCTTCCTGGGAACTCAGGGAAGGAATCCGGATGATGTCCTGCATGAAAGCGGTCAGGTCCGCTTCGAGACGACGTGCGTCGTCCAGGTAGTTGTTATTCATTGAATGCCTCGATCAGCCGGTCCCACTCATCGACGACTTCCGTCGAAAAGACCCGGCTCCAGAAATCGGTGTCCCAGAGTTGTCGCAGCTCGTCGGACGACTTGCCCTGCTGCTCGACCCAGGTGAAATATTTGAAATTGTGCAGTGCCTTGCGGTCGGCGTAGTTCAGCTCGCGCACGTAGTCGGGCGTGATGCCCTGCAGGTAACGCGCGTAGTGTCGGTCCGCCATTTGGGCCGTGTACTCGCCTTCGGCTTCGCGCATCTCGTGCATCCGCGATTCATACAGGTTCATCGCATCGGTCAACGGCACAAAGATGACATCGCGCGCATCCATGTCGTAGTAGCGCGCTGTCTTGACGGCTGCCACGAGGTTGCAGAGGCTCGAAATACCGAGCAGCGGCAGCGACGCTAGCAGATCCTCGTCGACGCCTTCTCGCCGCAGGCATTCGTGCCCGGCCTCTTCGTTGAACATCCGCATGAGCTGCATCAGCTGCTCATCGTCCACGGCCGCAACGAAGTCCGTATTGCGAACGTTGTGTATCCACGGGATGTGCTTGTCGCCGATGCCTTCGATGCGGTGCTCGCCGAAACCGAACTGCAGCAACGTCGGGCATTGCAGTGCCTCGGTCGCAACGACACGCAGGTCAGGGTGCTGCGTCCGCAGATAGTCGCCCGCAGCAATCGTCCCGGCGGAACCTGTCGCACTGACATAGCCCGAGAGGCGCCGCCCGTCGCCAAAGTTCGCTGCGAAGATTTCGTCAATAACTGACCCGGTCACGTGGTAGTGCCATATCGCATTGCCGAATTCCGCAAACTGGTTGAAGACAACCACATCATCGCCACGCTCGCGCACGAGTTCGTGGCACTTGTCATAGATCTCCTTGACGTTCGATTCGGTACCGGGCGTCGCGATGACTTCATCGGTACCAATCATCTGCAACCATTCGAAGCGTTCGCGGCTCATGCCCTCCGGCAGGATGGCGATGGCGTTGCAGGCCAGCAGCGCGCAGTCGTAGGCGCCACCGCGGCAGTAGTTGCCCGTTGACGGCCAGACGGCCTTCTGGGTTTCAGGGTCGAAATTACCGGTCACGAGTCGTGGCACGAGGCACCCGTAGGCGGCGCCAACCTTGTGCGCACCTGTCGGGAACCAGTTGCCGACGATACCGACGATCGTTGCATCGACGCCGGTGATTGCGCGGGGAAACTCGATCCAGTTGCCGTTGTTGAAGCCGCCGCCGTGCTCGACGGGTTCGTTTTTCCAGGTGATCCGAAACAGGTTTGCCGGATCGACGTCCCAGAGACCGACGTCTTTCAAGCGCGTCGCAATGTGGTCAGGCACCAGGCTCGGGTCTTTCATCTGCGCGAAAGTCGGCAGCTCGATGCCTCGTTGGCGCGCCCGCGCCTTCGACTTGTCGAGAACAGCCTGATTGATATGGGGTACGAGGCTCACTGTTCACCTCCTAAAGCAACGTGCGGTATGGGCTCGAGATCGCCCCAGCCGAGTTCGGCAGTGTCAGCACCCGCCGCGCAGGCGCGCAGCAGCTCGTCCTGGTCGACAGGCAGGCTGCGTACCCTGACGCCGGTTGCCCGGTAGATCGCGTTGGTGATCGCGGGCGGTGTTGGGATGCTTGGCAATTCGCCGGCACCTTTCGCACCAAAAGGACCCGTCGACACGGCGTGCTCAACGACATGCGAGAATATCTCCGGCGCATGGGTGATGCTCGGCATCTTGTAGCGCGCCATCAGGCGTGACCACGGCTTACCGTCCTCCTGGATATAGTGCTCGGTCAGCGTGTAGCCCAGCGCCATGACGATGCCACCTTCAATCTGGCCCCGCAGCGTCAGCGGATTGAGCGCGCGGCCAATATCGTGCGCTGCAACGATTTTTCGCACGTGCACTTCACCTGTCGTCATGTCGACTTCGACAAGTGCTGCCTGCGCGCAGAAGCTGAATGCGAAGTGCATATCGCCACCTTCACCGAGCGGCAGAGTCTGTGGCGCTTCGTAGTCGTATCGCACGACAACATGTTCGGCGGCGTCGGCTGCGGCCTCTCGCGCCGCGAGTCGAACGGCATTGCCACTGACAAACGATTGCCGGCTGGCAGTAGTGGGTCCGCCGTCGGGACAAAAATCGGTGTCGCCCAGCAGAACGTGGACATTCTGCATGGGTATGCCAAGTTCCTCGGCGGCGCAGGCTGCGAGCACGCCCGGCAGGTTCTGGCCCATCTCGGCCGAGGAAATGCGAACTTCCGCACGCGTCTCGTCGCCGCGCCAGACCTCAACTTCGGCACTGGCCTTGTCTGGCGCGCCGCCGCCAAGACCGGTGTTCTTGTACGCCACCGCGATGCCCCAGGCGAAGCGGCTGTTGCCTTCCTCCCAGCTCCAGCGAAAATCGTCACGGTACATGTCTGACTCGACTTTTTCGATGCACTCCCTGAGCCCGGCGCTTTCCCGAAGCACCTGCCCCGTCGACGTCGTCCTGCCGACATCCAGCGCATTCATGTGCCGCAGCTCGACGGGATCGATACCGAGCTCGCGACCGAGTATGTCCATGCTGCTCTCAACCGCGAAGCAACTCTGCGTGACACCAAAACCACGGAACGCACCGCTCGGCGCGTTATTCGTGTACATCGCAAAACAGTCGACCTTCACATTCGGCGCCTCGTACGGCCCCGTTGCGTGTGTCGTCGCGCGCGTGAGTACCTTTTCGCTCAGGCTTGCGTACGCGCCGGCATCGCCGTAAAGCGTCGCCTGTACAGCTGTAAGCAGGCCGTCATTACGCGCGCCGATGCGGATGCGAATGACAGTCGGGTGTCGCTTCGGGTGCACGAGCAGGCTTTCCTGTCGCGAGTACAGCATCTTGACCGGTTGCCCGGTCTTCTCGGCAAGCAGCGCGACATGAATCTGTCCCGTGATGTCTTCCTTGCCACCGAAGCCGCCACCAGTCAGCGTGGCGACGACCCGAACGGCTTCGGGCTCGACGTCCAGCGCAGCCGCCGCCTGATTGCGGTCCTGGTAGGGAATCTGGCTGCCAACATAGATCGTTGTCTTGTCGTGCCGCGCCGTCTCGCCGCGCACTGCATTCTCATCGACGGTGCCGCCAAACTTGGCCGGGTCGTAGCCCGCCGGTATGCCGATCGAACATTCAGGCTCGAGGAACAGGTGTTCTGCACATTGCGTCCGATACGTTCGGTCGATGACGACATCAGCGTCCGCGAATCCGGTCTCGATGTCGCCCTTGTCGACCTTGATGTGCTTCAGCACATTCCCATCGCTGCGGTCAGCATGGACGAGCGTCGCCTCGGGCTCGGCTGCTGCGAGCGCGTCGGCAACGACTGGCAGTTCTTCATACTCCACATCGACGAGGTCGATTGCCGCGGCGGCGATCTCCTCCGACTCGGCCGCGACGATTGCCACCGCATCGCCCGCATAGCGAACCTTGTCGTCGCAGAGCACGGGCCAGTCATCGATGACCAGGCCGTGGCGATTGTGCCCGGGGACGTCTGCATGCGTGAGAACCGCGTACACGCCCGGCAGCGCTCGCGCCGCATCAGTGTCGATCGAAAGAATGCGGGCGTGAGGTATGCCTGCACGTTTCGTGCGCGCGTACAGCATGCCGGGAAAGTCATAGTCGTCGGTAAAGCGTGCGCTACCGTCGATCTTGGCCCGCGCATTCGGATTCGGGAGCGGTCGGCCAACGGGCGAGTCAGTCGACTCCGGCTGCGATGCGTCACTCGTCTCACCACGCGCCGCTTGCAGGATCGCGCGTGTAATGCTGCCGTAGCCCGTGCAGCGACAGAAAGTGTCTTTGAGGGCAACCTTGATGTCGTCCTCTGTGAGTGCCGCGCCCTTGTCGTCGATGAGCGCTTTCGCGGTCATGATCATGCCGGGCGTGCAGATGCCGCACTGCACGGCGCCCTGGTCGAGAAACGCCTGCTGCAAAGGATGCAGGTTGCCGTCTGCCGACAGGTTCTCGATCGTCTCAACGACCGCGCCGTGTGCCTTGAAGGCGGGATAGACGCAACTCGATACCGGCGTACCGTTGACGAGAACGGTGCAGATGCCGCACTCGGCTTCGTTGCAGCCGACCTTTGTGCCGTGCAACCCGAGTTCGCCGCGAAGCACTTCTGACAGGTAGCGAGACTCGTCCACATCGATGTCGACAGGACTGCCGTTCAGCATCATGTGCAGTTTTCTCATGCCAGCCCCCGTCGCGCGCGCTCGACTGCGCGTTCGAGGATGACGGGCAGGAATGTCCGCACCATTTGTTCGCGGTACTCGCGCGTCGCGCGGTACTTGCTTGCGCGCAGCTCGACGTTCCTGAGCGCGACCTCGGTCGCCTTCGCATACTGATCCGCTGTGGCCGGGCCGCCGATAAGGACCTCCATCGCCGGCTCCGCGAGATAGGGCACCGGACCTACCGGTCCCATACTGATACGTGCTTCATTGATGACGTCGGACTCATCGAGCGCGACGCGCACCCCCATGGAAATGATCGGCAGGCACAGCCCCTGCGGACGCATGACCCGGTGATGCGCCGATCCCTCTCCCGGGCCCGTAGGGCGGAACCTGAGGCGCGTGAGCACCTGCCGGTAGCGATCGATGAAACTCTTGCCCGGCCCCTTGAATGAATCCTGCAGTGGCATCCAGCGGGTGCCTTTTACGTCGGCGACCTCAATCTCGCCGCCGAGCGCCAGGAGACCAATAGTGCCGTCCCCGGCTGGCAGTGCGTGCGCGACATTACCCGCGAGCGTGCCAACGTTGCGGACCTGGGGGCCACCGATGACGCCGCAGCTCTCCGCAAGACAGGACCCCTTCGCCATGATGCGTTCATCGCTGACGATCTGGCTGTGCGTGACGCCGCAACCAATGACGATGTGTTCGTCATTGAGCAAAATCTCGCCCAGGCCTTCGATATGCGTGACGTCGACCATCGCAACAACGGGTTTGTGCAACCCGCGGCGCGTTTCCACGAGCAGGTCAGTACCGCCGCCGACAACACGTGCCTCGCCGTCGTAGCGCTCGAGAATCTCGACCGCCTCGGCGACGCTTGCCGGCGTGTAGTAGTGCTCCCAGCGATTCACTGATGCTTGTGCCATAGCGGTTAACGAATCCTTGACCAGAGTGCTGACGCTCGCTCGACGCAGTGCGCACGCACGCCGTTTTCGTCCAGCTGTGGCAGATCGCCGTTCTCAACGATCACCTTGCCGCGTGCGATGGTCGTGTGGGCGCGACTGAAACCGATGCCGAACAACAGATGGCCGAAGAACGTCTCGGCTTGCAGTGGCGTAAATGGGACATAGTCAAAGACGACCAGATCTGCTTGCTGGCCCTTTGCGATCGACCCGCGCGGGTTCTTGAAGAGCCGGTTTGCAATGCGCCGATTGTTGCGGAGCAGGATGTCGCAAGACTCGCCAAACGCGAGTGTTGGATCGCGATGCAGTGTCCGCTGGTGCATGTACATAGCCCGCGCCTGCGAGATCACATGCGAGGACATGCCGTCGGTACCAACACCGACCAGGACACCATGCTTGAGGAAATCGAGCACCGGCGACACGGGCAGGCCGTTGTTCATGTTGGACTCGGGATTGCTGACGAGCATTGAATCGGTGTCAGCTAGCAGCACCATCTCCTCGGGCTCGAGATGGGTGCCATGTACGAAAATCGATTTGCAGCCGGTCATGCCGCGCTCGTGGAAACGATCAAGCACGCGCTTGCCGTGACGCTCACGGGTCGTCTCTACATCGATGGCGTCCTCGGCGGCGTGCACATGGAATCCCGCATCAAGTTCGTGTCCGATCTCGGCACAGCGATCCAGCGTCTCGTCGCTCAGCGTCATGGACGCGTGCAACCCGAACATCGCCGCCATCTGGTCATCGTTGGCGTCGATGCACTTGCGGATGTAGCGCTCGTTCTCTTCGATGCCCTCACCCGGCTTATTGCGGTCCGACACTTCATAGCAGAGGCAACCGCTCAGTCCGACATCCATGAAGGCGCGCTCTACCCAGTCCAGGCTGCCGTCACAGCACGACGGTGAAGCATGATGATCGATGACCGTCGTGCACCCGGCGAGCACCGCATCCACCAGAGCAAGCAGTGCCGAGTAGTAAACGTCATCGCTATCGAGCGCGGCATCGAGTTTCCACCACAGGAATCTCAGGTTCTCATCGAAGTTCGTGGCCGGCGGACCGGGAGGCGTGAAGCCGCGTGCCAACGTCGAATAGAGATGGTGATGCGCGATGATCAGGCC
>JAAUYD010190827.1_pt1 | contig 51364 bp, 38 predicted proteins | sample 7278101 | NCBI WGS metagenome assembly JAAUYD01 (sample SAMN14350128, study PRJNA611818) | marine sediment metagenome | isolation source: surface marine sediment (0.6m) | place: French Polynesia: Moorea | collected 2018-08
GACGTGTCAAAATCCCCCTAACCCCCTTTTTCAAGGGGGAGATCCTTTACCCGGCATAAAAATAGCAAAAATCGCGACATTTGCCCTTAACCGAATGCCATTGCCCTTTGCGCAAGGGGGAGAATCATTCGCTAATTCTCGGTTAACACCTAAGGGGTGCAGACCCCATTTCATTCACCCCTTGCCCCCCCTTCGTGACTCGAGCTCGTCCAGGGTCTTTGGCCAATCCTTTTTGAGCAACCTGGAAAGCGCCCTGTCAGCAAGAAGATTGCCCTGGTTTTGACATGTTGCGCAGTAATTGCACTCATTTTCTGCGTAGCGAATCCGCTGTATGGGAGCGCCACAGGTGGGACACGGCTTTCGATACCGACCGTGTACGGCCATTTTATCGTGAAAAGCGGTTACCTTCTCTGGGAAGCTGTTCCCGGTCTCTTTCTTTAACCGCGCAATCCAGTCTTCTAACGTCTTCTGACTCGCCTTATACAGCCGCTTTATCTCCGCGGTAGTTAGCCTTGAGGTAAGGCGCATGGGGGAGAGTTCAGCGCAAAATAGAATCTCATCGGAATAGGCATTGCCAATACCGCTAAAGAGCCGTTGATCAGTTAGCGCACGTTTCAATGTTCGGTTTTCCAGCAGTAATTGCCTCTTGAACTGCACGTGGCTCGCTTCCAGAATTTCGATCCCTGCTGGTCGAAACGCCTCTAGCGCAGCGCGCCCCTGTATCACGTGCAACGAGGCCCTTTTTTTGGTGCTGGCTTCGGTCATCAGCAGTGTCCCGTCTTGAAAATCAAACGCCGCCAACCCCACCCTACCAGGAATGCCGGCTCCTTTTTTAGACCAGCGAAGCCGTCCAGAGACCATGAGATGCAGCACCAAAAACAGGTCATCCTCGAGCGCAACGGCGATGCGCTTGCCCATCCGCTCAATGCCGCGCACTGCCTTTCCGAAAACAGCTGCTAGGGGCGGGTCCACAGTGCGTAGCAGGAAATGGCTCTTTAAGCGCACCTCAGCAAGCGTGCGATCCAATGTCCGAATCCTAAGCGCGTCGATATACACGGCGATGTCCGGAAGCTCTGGCATAGGAGGAGTTTAGTTTGTTGCGTTCATGTGGACAAGCTGACTTGGAGAGGTCGGGGTGGCAGAACTGAATGGTGTCCGTTCCCAAACGGTTATTGTAGATGTCTCATCTGGCTGTCCCGCGATACAAAATGAGACGAAATCCCGTGTTTATAAAAAAATGTAGATGATACACCTAAATTCAAATGTCCGAATTTATTTAGTAATATTGGCCACATGGCGGGTGGCATAGGTCCTGCATTGCCCTACACCCGATTGGTGGTTCGTTCTTGTTTCTAAGATAGGGGACAACGGAAACATGGCATCAGCATTTAATGAAAATTTGCTAAAAACCATCCGCTTGACCCGGGAAATGTTGGCTGTTGCAGATGAAGGAGACCGGGATCGGGATGACGACTCATGTGGTATCATCTACGGCATCCTGAGAGATACGGCCTATCGCATCCGAAACCTAGTGGAGGCCGAGTGCGAGAAACACAGACAGGTAGGTAAGTGGGATGTATAATGCTCAAAACTGAGCAAACAGAAAGGAGCAACAAATGTCTCTGGTAACACAGGAAGCACCGAACTTTAAGGCCCAAGCAGTTTTTGAAAAAAACGAAATCAAGGAATTGGACTTGGCCAGCTATCGCGGCAAGTACGTGGTTTTGTTTTTCTACCCATTGGATTTTACGTTTGTCTGCCCTTCAGAGATAATCGCTTTTGACAAAGCACTCGATGCATTCAAGGAGAAAAACGCAGAGGTGATCGGTGTCTCAATTGACTCCCAGTTCACCCACTTTGCATGGCGCAATACGCCTGTGGAAAACGGCGGCATCGGCCAGATTCGCTATCCACTGGTATCTGACTTGAGCAAGCGCATCTCCCGAGACTTTGGCGTGCTCGTGAACGATTCGGTCGCCTTGAGAGGCCTCTTCCTTATCGACAGGGAAGGTGTTGTGCGGCACGAGCTCGTCAATGATTTATCCCTGGGGCGCAGTGTGGAGGAGGCACTTCGGGTGCTTACTGCCCTTCAGTTTACAGAAGAGCACGGGGAAGTGTGCCCGGCCGATTGGCATGAAGGCGAAGACGCTATGAAACCAACAGCAGACGGCGTGGCTGCTTATTTATCCAAGCACGCAAAGTAAAGAATATCTGAAAAAATCACAAAAGGAGGTACCATGTCCACCAAGGAAGCACAGGAAAAGATCGTCGCAAACGTCAGGAAATGGAAGAAAATCGAAAACGCCGCTGTTGCATCGACCGCAAGGGTCATTGAAAAAACAGAAAATCCCATCGTCCGCCTGGTGATGGAAATTATCGGACGGGATTCTCAGATGCATCACCGAATCCAGGAACTTATCGAAGATAGCCTCACCACAAAGGCCATCGCAATCTCACCCGAAGAAGTGGGCGAGGTGTGGGGCCTCATTGAGAAGCATCTCGAAATCGAAAAGCAGACCGTTGCCCTGGCCAAATCCTGCTTGCAGGAGATAGAGGGTAAAAAGGGGATGCTAGTGCAGGCATACCTGCTGGAATATCTATTAAAGGACGAAGAAAAGCACGACACCATCTTAGAAAAGCTCATCGAAGTGAAAAAAGGGATGTATCCCTACGGCTAGGCTGCTAAAACCCACTATAGTTGTAGTACCGACACAAACAAAGGAGAGGAACTGATGGCAACAACCAGACTTCAAGTGTTTAAGTGCGAACTGTGCGGCAATATGGTCGAGTCTATTCACGCTGGTCCGGGTGAGCTCGTTTGCTGCGGTCAGCCGATGACCCTTTTTAACGAGAACACAGTAGATGCGGCCAAGGAAAAGCACGTGCCCGTGGTCGAGGCTATCGCAGGCGGCTTTCGGGTCAAAGTTGGCGATGTGGCCCACCCCATGGCAAAAGACCATCATATCGAATGGATTGAGCTCATCGCCGGTGACAAGGCCTATCGAGAATTCTTGGCGCCGGAGAGTGCTCCTGAGGCGACCTTTCTCGTCGATGCCAAAGATATTACCGTAAGGGCCTACTGCAACTTGCATGGCCTTTGGAAAAATTAAATTGGCCAACGCTGAGTTGAACCCGGATGGACGACCCCGACCCAAGCGTCGCCGTATAAGGGAGAATGTGAATGAGTCCTGCGCTAAATGCCGAAGAGATACTGGAAGTCGCTGTCCACATAGAACGGACCGGGTCTGCGTACTACCGCCGAGCCGCAAAGCTCGTCGAAGACCCCGCCGCTAAAGAAATGCTAACCGGGCTCGCTAAAATGGAGGATTCCCACGAGCTGTTGTTTGAGAACATGCGCGCAGATCCAGGGATCTTATCCCAGCTCATCGGAGATCCCAATGGGGAAGCTGCGAGCTACCTCCATGCGTTTGCCGACGACCAGGTATTCCCAGCAGCCCCAGACCCTCAGATTCAGTCGGGTATCTCACTCCAAGATGTGCTGAGACACGCCATCTCAATGGAGCTTAAATCCATTGCCTTTTACCACGGTATTCAGAGCGCTATGCGCTCAGATGCGCAAAACCAGAAAATAGCCGACATCATTCGGGAGGAACGTCAGCATGTGACGATCCTCAGTCAGCATCTCGTATCCGTGCTCGCCCAGAGCTCGCGCTAAGGCGATATACGGCTTTTATACTCGGCTTTCTCGTAGGTCTCCATCTTCTTAACAAACGCCAGCGCCTTGCTCTGAGGCCATGTTTGACCCACCAGACCGATAATGAGCACCAGCACGATCGTCGGAAGGAAGGTCCAAATAATGCCATCGGTCTTTTGCCTGCCCTTGGTTTGAGAGGCGCGGCGTCCGTAAGACAAAACAACACCTGCTGCGATGAACGTAAGGATCATTGCCGGCATGGCTGTGAAGAGGCCTGTATGTTCAGTCAACCGAGAGACCAGGTTGGGGGAGAGCATTCCAGCGCCAATGGCGGGCAATACCACGTCCATGATGGGATTTTGAGCGCGCTCTGGAAGCTCTGGAAAGCATAGATGAACGACCTGATGGTAGAACACCCCACACAGTATGAGGCCGAGGGAAAGGCATTTGATAATGCTATTTGTGGCCGCCTGATCAATGGCAAAGGCCACGGCGATTGCCCCCCAAGCCATCATGGGGACGAGCAGTCTCGGACCAAATCCCCAGCCGCCGTGCCACATGCGAGCGCTAGAAATGAATAGGCAGTAATAGAGGCATGTCGATCCCAACAAGAGGCAAAGACCGCGTTGGCTGGTTCTCTGCCATGCGAAAAACAGACCCCAGGGCACCAAGAGAAACATCGGCGATGTGCTGAAAAGCCCGCGGTGCAAGCTAAAAAGACCGCCAATTGCGGCCTGGGCGTTGGGCACTGCAACCCCTGCTATACCTGCAGTGTGGTTGGCCTGCATCCATTGTTCCGACAGGTGGTGGTAGGATAGCTCAAACGGTCCGCCAAATGCTCGGTGATTGTAGGCGAGTAGCAGACCAACGAACACAGAAGCCCCCGAGCAGAAGCCGATGAGACGGCTGGGATGACGATAGTGCCTGACGATGGTGTATGCGGCAAAAAAAATACAGGGTATTGCGGATTGATACTCGGTAATACCCGCCATACCCGCACTGATACCTGCGCCGGTAAGGCGCACCCCTCCGCTCCATTTGCGATCTCCAGTTTCCTCCCGTGCACTCTCAACCAGGAACAGGGCCAGGAGAAGGGCCACGGCGACAATCTGGTGGCCGAAAAAGGCCGTGCTGTAATGAAACGCCGATGTGCCCAGTATCCATCCGAGGCAAACGATCTTTGCCGTTGCGTCCCGCATACCCAACCGCATGATGCATTGATGGAGCAGAAAAAAACCGACGAGCCCGAGCGGTATCATCAGCCAGGTTCGCATGAGGTTTACCAGGGAGACAATGGACCAATCCGCGGGCTCTGTAAATAATCGCACGGCACCGTAAAGGCCAGCCCCGAGCAAGCTCGCACCAGGTGCCTTGTCCGTGTAGTAGCGACCATTGATCCGGGCGATGTCAATCGGCTTGCCAAAGCGCGCCACTGGCCCATCAATAGAAAGGGTTCCCTCATCCACGAGGGCCACAGATAAATAGACCCGGGATCGCTCATTGGGCACGGTGATCTTAGAAAACATCCAAGAATAGGAAAGCAGAATCCCGACCAGTAGGCCCAGGGCCAAGTGCGCCCGCCACCCCGTGAGATTTCCAATGAGGTCCGCCGGCCCTGAGGCTGATTTGGAAAAAGATGTCTTCATGTCAAAATGGGAACTAGTGCTCTGGATCTCCCCCTTTGGCAAAGGGGGAATTTGTTATCCTCACCCGATAAATTTCGTTTGACATGGCACTAGCCGCGGTTGGTGGTGGGATCTTGTGGCGTAACACTCTCTTTATCGGGTATGCGCCAGACATCCACCAACTCGCTCAAGCGCTCAAAGGATTGGGTGAGCTCCTCTGTACTGGTGACGATATTGCGGCTGATGCCCTTGTTTTCCGTAGCAGTGGAGTTGATGTGTCCCATTGTCTCATCGATCTGAGCCAATCCTTCGGTCTGTTCGTTGATGCTGGTTGCAATGACATTCGCGATATCCGAGTTCTCTCGTATTGCCTCGGCCAGATCATTCATGATCGCACCGACGTTTGATATCATGAAGACGCCTTCTTCTGTGCGTTCCCTTCCACTTTGGGAGATCTCTACCATATTTTCGATGGCCCGACGAACCGCCGTGAGGGTTCTGGTAATCTGCAATGTCGCGTCTTTTGACTGCTGGGCCAGATCCTTTACTTCTCTTGCCACAACCGCGAATCCCGAACCGTATTCTCCGGCTTTGGCCGCTTCGATCGATGCGTTAATGGCCAGTATCTTTGACTGCTCGGCAATGCCGTTCACCGTCCTGATAATATTCCCCACCTCCTCCACCGATGAGAGCAGGTTTTGGCTCTTCTCCGAGATATTTTGAGAGTCTTCTTTGATTCTTGAGATAAACGAACTGGTGGATTCAACAGCCGCACGGCCTCTGATGGATCCCTCTGTGGTCTTTTCCGCTGCCTTTACAATATGGTTGGCGTTGACAGCCGCGCTCTTGCCGGTTTGGGCCATCTCCTCAATTGTGGCGGCGGTTCTGACAATTGAGGCCGCCTGCTCATTGGCCGAACCTGCCAAGTGATTCATCGAGTCTGAAACATCTTTTGCGATGTTGGTAATATCCACCATGAGCCTCTTAATCGCGAACACCTGTTGCTGAAGCGCCGTGGCCATGGCCTTTACCGATTCTGTCAGTCGATTCGTCTCGGCAGACCCTTTGACTTCGATGTCAATTTGTTTAAGGTCGCCGCTTGCGATGCGCTGGGCTGCGGACACCAACGCGAGTATTGGCTTGGCCGTTCTATGTCCGATAAAGTAGGTCAGCCCCATGATAAAAGCAAAGCAGACAAGCGCCCCGATCAGACTTCCCCCAAGCAGGTTGGATTTAAATTTATAGTAGCTCGAAAGTGATTCAGCCAAAATAACATATCCCAAAGGCTTCTCATCTCCATCTCCGCTCGACTCAGATGCCACGGGAACGACCGAGACGATCAGGCGCAGGTGATCATTCCGCGCTGAATCGGCCTTGTCGAGATTGCTGAATGATCCGATGAGCTGCTTGGCTTCGACCTTTTGTCCAACCTCCGCGATGGCATTGCCGTCTGCGTCGAGAACAGAGATGAGATGCGCGCTATCCATTTTTTCCATAAATCCATTTAGTTTTGCTTGGATTTCATCGCCCATTTTTGCCGCAAGCTCGAACGAAATGTCACTTTGAATGGTCTTTGCGTTGGACATCGCTCGGGTTTCCAAAGCGCCAAACACCTCCTGGTCAATGCGGCTAAAGACGCTGATGCTGCTGACAATCAGAACCACAGCCAGGCCAATCCAGCCCAGCATCACCCCCATTGTCAGCCTCCACTTCAGCGACCCGAGGAAATTCATAGTGCCCTCCAGAGCGGTTTTTCTCTAGCATGCAGTCCTATAATTTTAGAACAAGTTGTTTCGTTGTCCAAAATTTATCGCTGTCTTTGCCTATATTTACCTCGGTTCATGCTGCAGCGTGTGCTGCTATATTTGCGCCTCTTTTTGACAACATGTTTTGCCGAAACAATGGGGCGCATTGTGGTGTCGTGGAGATCTGGAATATTATGAAAAGTTATCTATCGCCGAGTTGGCGCGCCACGGCTTTGCCCAATGCGCGGCATTGGGTGAGTCCGGCATCATCGGGCACGTACTTCAATCGCAGTCCCGGCTGGACCAAGGTGATGTTCATTTCTTCCATTATCCGATCGAGGTGTTTAACCGCCTCGCCGCTCCAGCCAAAAGATCCAAATGTGGCGCCCACCAGGTTTTTCGGCTTGAGCCCCTTTAAGTAGTTCATCACGTCAGCCACGGTTGGGTATACCTGGTTGTTCATGGTCGGCGATCCCACCAGCAGGGCACCTGCGTCGAGCAGCTCGGTGACCACATTGCTCCTGTGGGTGGCATCCAGTGGCATCTGAACCACCTGCACGCCCCCCTCGACCAGGCCGTCACATACGGCTGCGGCCATGTTGGCCGTGCTCTGCCACATGGTGTCATAGACCAGCACTGCCTTGCGGGTGGGCTTCTGTGCTGCCCATTCGGCGTAGTATCCGACAATCCGGTCGATGTCCTTTCGCCAGACAGGGCCGTGATCCGGGGCAAGCACTTTGATGTCCAGGTCAAGCGACGGCAGTTGGTCGAGCAGCTTTGTAACGACAGGTGAGAGGTGCAGGAGAATGTTGGCAAAGTATTTTGCCCCTTCGTACTTCAGAATCCAGGGTTCTACCTGGTCTGCGAAACGGGCCGAGGTAGCGAGGTGCATGCCAAATGCGTCGTTTGAAAAGAGCACCCCCGCTCCCTCAAGAAAGGCAAACATGCTGTCTGGCCAGTGGAGCATCCGCGCCTCGATGAATCGAAGGGATGCACTGCCTAAATCGAGGCGATCTCCAGTACCCATGGCAATGACGTCCTGGTCCCAGTGAAAGTGGTTCTTGAGGGCTGAGACGCCATTTTTTGAGGCGATCACCTTTTTGGGATGTACTGCCTGTATCAATTGGGGAAGGGATCCAGAGTGATCCATCTCCGCGTGGTTCGATATCACGATGTCAATCGAGGTGGGATCGACGACCGAGGCGATGCGGGCCATCATCTCGTCGAAGAACGGGGGCTTTACGCTGTCTATCAACGTCACCTTGTCGGCTAGTATTAAAAACGCATTATAGGTCGACCCCCGGGACGTCAGGTATCCGTGAAAGTTGCGTAGGCGCCAATCAATGGCACCGACCCAATACACCTGATCGCAGATCTCGATTGCCTTGAACGGGCCTGGCATTAAAACAGCCCCGTGAGCTCGGGCATCAGAACAAATGACCGGTTGTTCACTTCCTGGTCCAGCAGGAAAAGACCGCCTTCAGTTTTGTCGACGAGCTTCAGCTTTTGGACCATCTCGTCTGCAGCAGCCTCCTCCTCGACCTGCTCGCCGATGAACCACTGCAGAAAATTCACAGTGGCAAAGTCGCTTTCCTGTTGGGCGAGCTCCATCAGCTTGTTGATCAGGCCCGTGACCTTTTGCTCGTGCTCGTAAACCGCCTCAAACGCCGCGAGCGGTGAATCCCACTCGTTATCCGGTCCTTCTAATGCGGATAGGTGCACCCGCGCGCCGCGGTCATTGAGATAGCTGACGAATTTCTGCGCATGGGTGAGCTCCTCCAGGGCTTGGATGCGCAGCCAATGGGCAAACCCATTGAGGGTCATGGATTCAAAGTAGCTGGTCATGGCGTAATAGAGATAGGCTGAAAAAATCTCGGCGTTGATTTGTTCGTTGATGGCTTTTTCCATTCTTTTACTCAACATGGGGACACCTCCTCTTTATGTGTCGGTTCGGTTCAATTGTTGTTGGTCGCCTACACCGCTGCTTCCTATTGTGTTGTTCAGTGAAGCAATGGTCTCAACATACTGTGACACCAGTCGGGCAACCACCTGGGCGGCAGTTGGAATATCTCCAATCCTGCCAACGGCTTGTCCGATTTCCATTTCGCCGTCTTGCGCGTCGCCTTCGAAAATACCGCGGCGCGCCCTGCCTCTGCCGCGGATCTCATCCAATACGTCAGTAGCGGCACCGGCAGCTTCTGCGTCCATGGCTTGTCGGACGTATGGGTTTACCAGGGCCCGGGTGGGCATGTACCTGCGCAAATACAGCTTGGCATCTGCTTCAGCTGCCTTTACCGCTGCAGCTTTGTACCCCTCGCTGGCCGACGATTCCACGGTCACCGCGAATCGCGTGCCCAGCTGCACCCCTTCGGCGCCAGTGGCCAGGGCCGCTGCCATGCCGCGACCGTCGACAATACCACCAGCCGCGATAACCGGAATCGGAACCGCATCGACTGCCGCGGGCCATAGGCTCATGCTGGTGAGCTCCTCAAACCCATTGTGCCCACCTGCCTCGGTGCCCTCTGCGACCACGGCATCACAACCGGCTGCTGCGGCCTTTTGCGCCAGCCGGGCGCTCGGCACCACGTGCACCACCGTAACCCCGCAATCTTTTAAGCGCGCTGTGTATTTTCCAGGGCTACCAGCAGAGGTAAAAACTATTTTAACACCGCACGCGATACAGACCTCGATAAAGGCGTCTGCGTGTCGATTGAAAATGGGTACATTAACACCAAACGGGGCATCGGTGGCAGATGTTAGCTTGGTGATATGTTCTCTAAGTAGGTCGGGCGACATGGACCCGGATCCGATAAGTCCGAGGCCACCGGCATCTGATACAGCCCTAGCGAGTTTCCACCCGGCCACCCAGATCATACCCCCCTGTACAATGGGATAAGATGTCCCCAACAGCGCGGTTACTCGGGTGGCTATGCGTTCCATTTTCCTTGGCCTGTCCAGGGCGGCGCTGTCTCCAAAGGGTCAACCTGTAGAAGAGGCTGTTTGCTTGCGTCGCGCATTGAGCTCGGTTGTCAAAATGACGATATGCCGCTGTTCTTCTTCAATGATTTTGTCAACTTCCTTTTTACCCAGCGATTCCGGCACATAGTTTCTGATGCCCAAAAAGAAGACGATGGCGTCCTTTTCAAACCCAATGGCCGTGCGAAGGATATCCTCGACCGACGCGGTACCTGTGATGTTTGCCGGCAACTCCCGCTTGGTGTCGAACACGTTTCCGTCCGTGAATGCCTGAAGATACCTGGAAGCCTCCCCATCCGGGTCGACCGCCCAGGGTTCACCGTCGGAACGCTTTAACTGCTCCCTGAGTCCGGCGAAAAATCGCTCGTGTTCGTCTTCCATGGCAGCGAGCTTGAGCATGATGGCTTTGGGCGTTTCTTCATCGATTAGCTCGGCTGCCTTGCGGTAAAATATGCCGCCGTTCACCTCGATCGTCTGCGCAATTTCAAAGACATCATCGGCACTAAAGAGCGGATTCATTTTTTCTCCCCTGTTTGCCTGTGAACGGGCGCTATGCCCCGTCCAGTCCTGCGCGACCTTTGCTCTCGTGCCACCCTTCAGGATCCTCTAAATAAAAGAGCGAATCTTGAATGGACAGCATGTGCTCGCGCTCGATTTGAGATAAAAAGCCAAAGAATTTTCTTTCCTGAGGATTGTCGCAAGCTTGGGCGAGCTCGGCATAAAACTTAGACCCAGAGGCCTCGAACTCAATGCCCTGTTTTAGGGCGGCTATATCGTCGGCGTCGTGGTCCTGGGACGCACCGTGGTCCCGCACCAGGTTATCCAGCACCTGCTTGACGTCGGTGCCGGCGACTTCGATGGGCACGTGCTCAGGCCAGGATCCATCGTTGGTTAGCTTTTCGTGTAATCCGCGCAGGCGGGTCATGTGTTCCCGTTCATCTCCGGCCAGGGTCTCGAAGAGTCGCTTTGCCACTGGGTTTTTGGACCGCCTGGCCTCGTTGAAATAGTACTCCATCTCGGATTTTTCATTCTTCATTGCAAGTTCGATTGAGCTCATGCGATCCATGGATACCTCCTTCTTTTCTGGTGCGGCATAGCAGTTGTCGTCTCTAGGACGTGCGTCATCCTAGTCTGAATGTCAAGCAATCTACGTGCCGCAGTGCTAGAGAAATTTATGCCTGGTGTGGGCATCAATTTACAACCATCTGTTTCAATTTTTGTGCACATGGGTAGAGGAATGTCTCATCGAACTGTCTCACGATACAGGTTGTCGATACACGACTACATTCACGTTGTTACCTGGTTTCCATCCTGGAAAACCTCTCCCCCAGCCCCTCTCCGATGCGGAAAGGGGGGATTCGGAAAGAGATGATTCATCGAATATGAGCGGTTTTGCCTCCCCCTTCCCTCGCAGGGAAGGGGGATGGGGGGGATAGGTACTAGACAAGGGACCGTTTTGGCACGTTAAGGCTTTTCAGGCGGCATAGAAATTGCTCGGCCATCTCGGCAAGGGACAGTGCCCGTTTTGTTTAGATGGGCAATGGAATCTTGGGAGGACCCAGAGGATTTCGAACCAGCGCTGGAGATTATTTGAATGAGTACGGTTCACGTTGGAACAGATACATCTGACGGACAAGGCAGCAGCCGTTTAAACCGCCTTGCCGCTGAGAAAAGCCCGTACCTGCTCCAGCATGCCAGAAATCCAGTTGATTGGTACCCCTGGGGCAATGCTGCTTTTGAACGCTCGCAACAGGAGGGCAAGCCAATCTTCTTGTCCATTGGCTATGCCACCTGTCACTGGTGTCATGTGATGGCCCAGGACTCTTTTGAAGACTTGCGGGTGGCTGAGCTGTTGAACAAGTCGTTCATACCGGTTAAAGTCGACCGGGAAGAACGACCAGACGTGGACAGCGCGTACATGTCCGCGTGCCATCTAATGACCGGCGGGGGGGGGTGGCCACTTACTGTCATATTGACACCCGAGAAAAAGCCGTTTTTTGCCGCCACATTTATCCCCCGTGAGTCCCATGTCGGACGTGTGGGTATGTTGGATTTGTTACCTAGAGTCGCATACGACTGGCAGACACGCCGCTCAGAGATCACCGCTTTGGCCGATAGGGTCATGGCTGCGCTGCGCGCAAAACCACAGCACGCTGCTGCGGGGATGCCAACTGATCAGCTCCTGCACACGGCGTATAGCGAACTCAAAGCAGCGTTTGACCCCGAGTACGGCGGATTTGGCCAGGGCATGAAGTTTCCCATGCCCCATCAGCTGATTTTTCTGTTGCGTTACTGGCAGCGTACGGGTGAGGGTGCGGCCCGAGACATGGTCGTTAAGACGCTAACCGCCATGCGCCGCGGCGGGATTTACGACCAACTCGGATTTGGCTTTCACCGATACAGCGTTGATGCGCGCTGGCGCGTGCCCCATTTTGAGAAGATGCTTTACGACCAGGCCTTGCTGCTCTGGGCGTATACCGAGGCGTTCGCTGTAACGGAAAATGACCTTTTCGAGGAAACGGCCCGGGAAATTGCCACCTACATGCTGAGGGATCTGGCTTCGGCTGAAGGGGGATTTTACTGCGCAGAGGATGCGGATTCAGAAGGTGAAGAAGGCAAATTTTACCTCTGGACTGAAGACGAGATTCAAAGCCATCTGGACCCAGCTACCGCATCGATCACAATCCAAGCCTTTGGCGTGAGCTCGGCAGGCAATTACAAGGACGAGGCCACTGGAAAGAAAACCGGAAAAAACATTCTCTACCGCCGTGATGCTTATCTTGACAAGGACCGCGCAACCGGCCTCCAAGCAGCGCGCCAGGGGTTGCTTGCGGCGAGACAGGGCCGCGAACGCCCGCTCCTGGACGACAAAATACTCACGGACTGGAATGGCCTGGCCATCGGCGCCCTCGCGATTGCCGCCCGCGTATTTCACGATGCGACCTATGCTGAAGCAGCGCAAAAGGCTGCGCAATTCATCTTGAGCGCCCTTACTGATGAAGATGGGCGCTTGGTCCATCGCTACCGGGATGGTGCATCTGGTCTCCCTGCCCATTTGGACGACCATGCGTTTCTTTCGTTTGGTCTACTGAACCTGTTTGAGGCAACCGGCGATACCACTTACCTCAGCAAAGCAGCGCATCTTACCCATCAGATGGTCACCCGCTTTGAGGACAAAGCCGAAGGCGGTTTTTTCTTGACCAGTGACGATACAGAGACCGTGCTGATTCGCACAAAGGAAACCTTTGACGGCGCCCTCCCATCGGGAAACGCCATGGCGCTTTACAATTTGGTCCGTCTCGCTGGGATGACACAACAACCGGAATATAAGCAAGCTGCACAACGCACCCTTGTTTTCTTTAACACCACTGTTGCGCGTGGGGCGAGTGCGCACGCGCTTTTCTTGATCGGCCTCGATGCTGCCCTGCAAGTGGGCGATATTGCCTCTGACCCAGGCCGTAATCCGCAGGAGTAACCTACCATGAGCCGAAAAACACCTCATAAACACCCTGAACCCCAACCACCCCATACCGGCCAACTTAAGCGCCGTGGGCATCCCGCGCCGGCCTACAGCCCACTCGAGCGAAGCCGAGAAATTGAGATGACCCGACACATCGCAGCGCTCGAAGACGAACTATGGCGAACGATCCTAAAAAATCCAGCCAAGGTAAAATTTGCCATCGATCGGGTTTGCCAAATCCCGGCATTTCACAGCTACGATGAGGGAGCAGGTGCGTGTCGAGCTCTTATTAAAAAGATGAACGGTTACGCGAGCCATGCCTTAACCGATAAAACCCGGCGATCCTACGACAAGTGCGTCGCAGCACTGGCCGGTCATTTGATAAAAGCCGACACTGATAGGGAGATTGTCCAGGCCGCGGTCAGCGAGGTAACAATGCGCGGCACGTTTAAAAAGTCGAACGGAAAGACCGGACAGACAGCCCATGCAAAGGCCGTTGAAGGGGTTCATCAGCGCCTGACCGCTGCGCGAAACGCGTTTATCGAGGCCAATCAGGGGCTCGTGGTGCTTATTGCCGGGAGATACACCTGGACCCGAATGCCGATCAGCGATCTGATCCAAGAGGGAAACCTCGGTCTCATCAAAGCGGTGAATCGGTTTGACTGCGAGAAGGGATACCAGTTCAGCACCTATGCCTCCTGGTGGATACAGAGCGCCATCGGCCGTGCTATCGACAACAAGGAGAATATCATTCGCATCCCCAGCTCTGCGATGCGAAATCGGACCCGTTTGAGAAAGGCAGTGCGAGCGATTCGCCTACAGACCGGTCGGGATCCCACGGAAGAGGAAATTCGGGATGAAACCGGAATGGGTAAACTTCGAATGGAGCGCACCAAAAAGCACGCTGTGACCCGGATTTTTTCCTTGGACCAAGTCGTGTCTGATACGAATAATCTGCGCTACGTGGACGTCCTGGTCGACGAGCAATCGGCAAGCCCCTTTGAGGAAACCCTGATCGGCACGATGACCCGGGAAGTTGGCCTGCACCTAATGGCGCTGAGCCCCCTGGAGCAAAGCATCTTGGCCAGGCGCTTCGGCTTGGACGGCGCTGATGAGCTGACCTTGCAAGAGATCGCAGATCAGTACGGCCTATCGCGAGAGCGCATCCGACAGATACAAAACCGGGCCCTGGACACGCTCCGACACAAGATGGCCCTGGACGCCGCATAGTCACATCTGCATTTCAGCACTCCTCGCTGGCACTTTCAAGCATCCGTAGCTGAGATGCCAAATCCCGAGTTAGCACTTGCATGTCTTTCCCATCGACCGGCATGGGGGCTGCGTGGATTAGCGTCACTTTGCTGAACGGTTTGGGAAGGCGATAATCGTCCCATGTACCGGGGATGGTCCAAAAAGCGGTCGCTCTGCTGGTGATGGGGACCAGGGTGGCACCGGTGCGTTGGGCGGCCAGGATCGCACCGGATTTTACTTCAAATGCCGGGCCTCTCGGACCATCCACAGCAAACGCGGCATCCATTCCCTGTGCCATCGCTGAGATGAGGGCCCTCAGGCCCGTTGCCCCTTGGCGATGGGTTGATCCGCGAAGTACGACAAAACCGAATCGTTCGAGAATGCGCGCTTGGAGCGTGCCGTCCTTGGACAAAGAGGACAATACCGCGACCGGACGGTGTCGGGGATAGGCAAATAGGCCGGCCTGCCGTCCGTGCCAAAAACAGAAGATGCGCGGCCCTTCGGTGTTTGGGGTCGGCCCGGCCAAGCGTACCCGCCAGGTAAGCTTTAACAGGTGCATCAACATCGAGGCAAAAAAGACCAGGATTGACAGTTTCATCGATGGGGTATTTTTTGTTATACGCGCTGCTTCTCTAGGATGCGCAATTTGCCAGTCCGAGCTTGCATCCCTCGTGTGTCTTGTCTTCGTCGAGCCCTCGTTGGAACATGCTCTTGGCCTTGCGCAGATCGCCCTGTTTGAGGGAGATATCTCCCACATACCAATAGACATCTGCTTTTGTCACACCTGCTACGGTATCAAAGCGCTGCAGCAGGAGCGCTCGAAATAGCTTTACGGCCTTTTCGTAATTTTGCCGCTCGTAGTGCAGCTTGCCCAGGCTGACCAGTACCTCGAGGTTGGAGATGTCCATCTTGTAGGCAGATTCGAGATGCTGAATCCCCTTTTCTTCATCGCCCCTCGACAGGTATGCCTGCGCCAGCCTGTGGTGATAGACCGCTGCATTGCGCGAGCGCTTTCTACCGCCGTTGGTCTCTGCGTCAATGAGGGACTCAATCACTGGAATGGCATCGTCCTGACGCTTTGCTGCGATGTAGGCATCCGAGAGTTTTAAGAGGACGTTTGTATTGTCCGGTGCAAGCGTTCTGGCTCTTTCCAAGGTGGCTGCGGCTTGATTTACGTCGTCAAGGGTGTCGGTGAAAATCTCGGCGATTTCTAATAGTTTTGCTATTTTCTCGGCACTATTGTCGAGATGTGCTTCCTCCCGCATCAATGCTGCCACAAGCCCTGTATTGTCCCCGCGCTTGCGGCAGAGTGCGACCATTGCTCGGTTGGCCTCGACGTGGTTCGGATCTAGCTCGATCGCCCGTTGAAGTGCTGCAACAGCTTTGTCTTCGTTGTCCAATTGCGTCTCGTTGAGCCTGGCCAAGCGATAGTGAACCTCTGCCTCTTCAGGTCCACCTCGACCTGCTGCCGCAGCCTTTGTCAGCGCCTCTGCACAGCGCTCCCAATCCGCAGCAGCTTCGTAAAGCCTGGCCAGTGCGGCAAGGGCTCGGGGATGCTCTGGATCTCGCTTTAGCACGCGCTCGTAGATTTCTGTTGCCCGCTGCGTATCTGATAGGTGGCTGTCCCAAATCTCTCCCATTCGCGTGAGCAGGGAAAGCTCTGCATCGCTGTCACCCCCATCCCTGGCCTGGTCTGCCTGATCCTCGAGAAAGTCGACCAGATCCTGCCAGCGCTCGGTGTTGCTGTACAATTGCTCGATGCGCTTGGCGGCGTCAGTATCCTCTGGATTGATTAAGAGTATCTCGTTGGTATAGTCGATGGCCTCGTTCATATCCTCAAACCGGGTTTCGCTAATCTCTGCGAGGCGCCGATACAGGTCAATGCGGACTTGGTCTGTCTCAGCCACGTCCGCCTGCTGGAGCAGCAGATCCTTAAGATCATCAAAGCGTTCCAGGGTTTTGTATAAATCTTCAAGCGCTTTGGCCGCCTTTGTATCCATCGGATCGCTATCCAAGATGTCGCTATAGATGTGGATGGCTTGAGATGGGTCTTCAAGGGCACTTGCAGTCACTTCAGCTGCCCGATGGCGATACGAATTCCGTGCGGCAGGATCTGTGGCATAGTCCGCTCTCGCCAGCAGGATTTCGACCAGGGTACGGTATTGTCTTTTCTCTGCGTAAAGATCTATGAGCGCATTGAGGGTTTCCACATCAGCATCATCAAATTCCCGAATCGCTTCGTAGGACGCAATGGCCTCGTCGATGTCTGCCAGCTCGGTGCGGGCAATACCGGCAATAGCGATGAATTGCGCTTTCTTTTCGGCAAAATCGTACATTGCATCAGCCCGTTGTTTCATCACCGGTAGGAGCGCTTCGAATCGCCCAAGGGATTTGAGGAGGGTTTCGAGGGCTGACAGGGCTTCTTGATGATCGGGTTCTTTTTCGAGTACAGAGCGGTAGAGTGCTTCTGCCTTTTCAGGATCTCCGATATTCTCGGCCGCCCACTTTGCCACGCGTAACCCCATGTCGACCGCTGCCGTCGGATCGACGAAGTCCTTGCCCAATATCCCGTCTACAGTATCCACGAGCGCTGTCCAGGCGCCCAGTTCACCGGCCAATCGCTCGAGCTCATCGAGTAGGGGTGTTTCAGCGGGATCGATTTCAAATGCCTTTGCATACGCGTCGAATGCCGTGCTCAGATCCTGGAGGCCCTCTTCCTGATGCACAGCCAGTTCCCTGTATAGCTGCACGCGTTCGCTATCTGTGGTCGCCACCCGCAGTCTGTTCTCGAACAGCTCACTTAAAAGATCCTTGGCATCTCGTGCTTCGTAGACAGGGGTCAATACCTCGACAATATCGTCGACCAGGTCGTCGTGTTTGAGCAGGGCGTGCAGGGCTTGTGATGCTTCTTCATTTTCAGGAGATGATTCGAGGACATCCTTAAACGCGTTCACTGCGCCTGGCAGATCTCCGAATTCCCGCTCTCGTATTGCTCCCTGACGGAGCTTGCACCGATTGGCTTCGTTAATGTTGTCGGCAAATTCGATTTCCCGCTCCAAAATCTCATCGAGCTCGGGCCACAGGCCTTCCCGCTCGTACAAGCGGTCGAGGGCGACCAGAATTTTCACATCTGTCGCGCCGCTATCCAAGGCGCGCTGATACGCATCAATGGCTCCTCTGGCGTCTGCTCGATGGGTTTCCATAATCTCGCCGAGCCGAGTGAGCAGGGTCCATTCCGTGTTGACATCGTAGGCCTTGTCTGCCAACTCGGAGTAGATTTGGGTAACCCGATCCCACAGGCCGTGTGCCTCGGCGATGCGCTCCAGCGCCTCTGAGATGTCCCCTCGGGATGGATCCGTTTTGAACGCACGCGCATAAACACCAAAGGCGGCAACCGGATCTGAGCGCTCCCCCTGGTGAAGCTCAGCCAGGGTTATGAGCTCGGCGAGGCGCGTTTCCGGATCATCCACTATCTCGAGCTTTAGCTCCAACGTTCCAGCCAAGTGATCCCAGCGGCCAGCTTCCCTGTGGAGGGGTTCCAACACGTTAATGGCCTGTGCCCGAATGGACTCATCGCCAGCGAGATGTTCCAACGCATCTATTGCACCCGCGTGGGTGGGTTGAAGCGAAAGGACCGCTGCATAGCTCTCGATCGCACCTTCCAAGTCGGACATTTGCTTTTCTTTAAGGGTCGCGATGCGGTGCGTGACCTCAACGAGCATGGCCTGATCAGATGTCAGCTGCTGCTGCAGTTGCAGGTTTTCGAGCAACTCGATGATCATCGATTCACGTGAGTAGAGGCGATCGAGCGCACTGATTGCCGCCCCGTCTTTGCCGTCGAGCTCCAGCACCGCACGCCAACTGTTGATAGCCTCAAACGTATCGTCTATCTGCTCTTCGTACACGGCAGCGATTTCCCGTTGAATGCGCACCTGTTCTTCGAGGTCGGTGGTCACGTCCAACCGTCTTTGTTTTATTTCGACCAGGTAGTGCCACTCACTCTCATTTGTATACAAGCGCTCCAGCGCATCAAGGGTAACCAAAGATGCCGGTTCTGCGTCCAATGCCTGCTGATAGGCATCTATCGCATCTGCTGGTGAGGCCATCAGATCTTCATAAATGGAGGCCTTTGTACGCAAGACCTCGGCCCGCTCACCAGGCGTGTTCGCATAATTGGACTTTATCGACAGCACATCGACCAAGCCTTGCCAGTCCCCCACAAGATTGAAAAGCGCTTCCAAGGCACTGAGCGCCCTCGTGTCTTGCTCGTTTATTTGGAGCACCGACTGATAGGCGCTGATCGCTTTTCGGGGCATATCCAAATGGGTATCGTATGCTGCGCCGAGAACGTGCAGGATTTCCATCTTGAATTGCAAATCAAAGACATTTTCTACAACGCCGTTTAGCACCTTGGCGAGCTCATCCCAATTTCCGATTTCCTGGGCCAGGTTCTTGAGTTCCGATAGGGTCTCGCTCTCCGTAGGATCGGATGTAAACGCCTGAGACAGGGCTTCGAAGGCAAGTAGATAGTTCTTTCCTCTCGATAGGTGAAGCCCGGCGATTTCCTTCCACTTTTCTCTTTTGCTCGCAGGGTCCTCAATGTAATCGACCTGTGTCTTCAGAATGACGACCAGCTTTTTCCATTCATCTGTTTCCCGATATAGGGGCTCGAGAATGTCTGCGATGCGCTGCCGCTGATCCTCATTCAAAATCAACTGCTCAAGGGCGGAGATGGCTTGGGTGATACCGCCGGCCCGCTCTTGTAACGCCTCTTCGTACACATCCACAGCTGAGTCGAGATCGTCGAGATCCTCTTTGTATATCTGACCCAGGTCCGCGCGCAACGCATTGCGGTTTGGCGCTGATGCAGCTTGGGAAATCTGAACGCGGATGTGCTGGGTCAAATCTTCAAACCGTCCGGCTTGGCGATACAACCTATTGAGTGTGGATACTGCCCGATCATCCGCTGGGTCGATATCGAGGACATCGCACATGGCGATGATTGCAGCGTCCAGATCCTGGTTGGGGCCTTCTTGGATATCGGCGATGCGATAGATGTACTCCTTTCGCTTCACCATATCCATCGAAGCATCGGCCGCATCCCGATACAGCTCCAGGAGATCTGACCAGTTTTCGGTTGCGAGGAGCATCCGTTCCACTGCTACAAACGCCTTGGGATCGTCTGGCGCAAAGGCCAATGTTCTGCGATAGGCTGCTGTCGCCGCCTTGGGATCCCTCAGGCGATTCTCGTAAATATCTCCTAGAATAAATGCGAGTTCCCCGGTCTTTGCGGTATCTCCGACGACCTCGTCGAGGGCCGTTGCATACACCTCGGCCAGGGTCGGCCAAATTTCCAAGACCGAAGCCAGGCGGGTGAGGACGTCCCAGGTGGTTTTATCTTCAATATCCTCTCTAAAAAGTCGAGAAAAGGTTTCAAAGGCCTGTTCCAAATTTCCGAGCTGCTCTTCGTACAAAATACCGATGCTGTTGAGCAGATCCTTTCGGATCCCGAGATCCGAGGCAAATTCGATCCTCGCCTCAAGCGCACTAACGAGCTTTAACCAGTCTCCGCTGGCTTTGTATATCGGCTCGAGGATCTCCGCGACGCGGCCCCGGTGCAGCTCGTCCTCCATGGCACCCTCGAGCGCGTCGAGTGTCAGGCGGTGATCCGGATCGAGCTCTAGTACATGCTGATAGTATCCAAAGGCCCGCTCGTTATCCTCAAGCTTGTCTTGTGCCAGCTTGCCGAGGCGATAGAGAATATGGATGCGTTCGCTGTCTTCCATACTCACGCGTGTTTCTAACAGCGCCATTAAATCGGTCCATCGCTCAGCCACGGGATATAGCCGTTCGAGTGAACTGATGGCCTCTGTGCTTTGCGGATCCAGGTCCAGAATAGTTTCATAGGTGGACATGGCTTGGGAGATATCCTCGAGATACTCCTCCGAGACCCGGGCCTGTTTGAACAGGATGGGGAGGCGATCTTTTTCATCCAATGCAAGCTGAGCCTTGCGCCGATAGATGTCGAAGAGGTCGATGTATCGCTTGGATTCCTCGTATATCAGTTCTAAGGCGTCCATCGCCTGGGCATTTTCGCCATCGATGTCGAGGACCTTCACATAGTATTCGCGGGCCAAATCGAAGTTCTTCATCTCTCGGTAGGCGATCTCTGCCACGGTCAGGTTACAGCGTATTTGCAGTGCCGCATCCAAAATATCTGGCGTGCCCTCTCGAAACAGCGCAGTAAGTTGATCATGGGCATTGATTTGCTCTGCCAACCCCTCCAGATCATCGATGATTTGTTTTAGATCGGGATCTGCGCTGCCATCTCTAAACGCTTGGCCCAGCAGACCGAACGCCCGCTCTGGTTGACCGAGATCGGTCTTGGCTATCTCGGCAGAGCGTCTGAAGATCCGGGCCCGCTCCAGTGGGTCCTCGGTCTCTTCGGATTCTATCTGGTCGCATTCGAGGAGGCGTTCGTAATTGGCGGTTTGTTCGTAAAGCGGCCGTAAGATGCGAATCACCTCCAGCCGAACTGGCGAATGCAGCATCGCCTCCAGGGATTTCTGTGCCTCATCGCAATCGATATTGAGGGCCAGCGCTTCTCCCAGGCGCGAGACAGCCTGCTCTGGATCGTCCAACTTGGTGCGCAGTAAATCCCCCATTTGAAACAAGAGGGCAGCGCGCCCATTATCATCTTCGACGATTTGCTCCTTGGCGCTCAAGGTCTCGAGCAGTTCTTCATATCGCTCTGTCTTTTCGTACAAGCCTGTGAGCGCATCGAGGGCGGCCATATCCTGTCCTGCTTCTTCGGTGACCCGAATGTATGCAGCAATGGCCTCGGTCACATCGTTCAGTTGTTCCTCAAAAATCCTCGCCACGCGGAAGAGCAGATCTCGACGGACCCCTGGATCGGTCTCTATCTCGGCCCGCTGCCTGAGCACCCCGATGAGATCTGCAAAGCGCCGTTCCCGTTCATATAACCGCTCCAAACCGTGGAGGGCATTGATATCCCCGTCATCTAATTCGAGAATCTCATTAAAAAGGGTGAGTGCGTTTGGAATTCTCTCTAATACAGATTCCTCGATCTCGGCCATGCGGTGCAGTATCTGTTTTCTCTCAAACGGGTCATCGATAAGCCGAACCTTTATTCGCAGTACCTCTAACAGCTGCCGCCAGGATTCCCCGCCGGTCAATATGCGTTCGAGTGCTCGTACTGCCGGTAGGGCGGTCTCGGGATTTTCCGGATCTAGATCCAGGAGCTTGCGGTAGGCAACCTCTGCCCTAGCCAAATCCCCCAGTTGTTCGTCATACAGCCGTGCAGCTTCTGAAATGAGTCGGGCAGCCAAGACCTCGTCTTCCTTGACAGTGGGTATTACGGTCTCGAGTACCCCGGCATATAAGCCGCTAAAATCGTTTTCAGCGGCCAATCGCCCCAGCTCCCGGTCCACGTCTTCGTTCGCAGGATGGAGGACCAGCGCCTGGGTTAAAGCGTCAAACGCACCCCGGGGGTCTTGCAGTCGTCGTTCCTTGAGATCCGCCACCCTGCACAGAATCTCTACTTTCTCAAAGGTGTCGAGATCTGGGTCTTCAAAAATCAGCATCAGCACCCTGGCCAGGGGCTCTGCCGCGCCTTGGTGATCGTAGGTGTCAGCGAGTACCCGGGCGGCTTTGATGCGTAGGGTTTCGTTTTTGACAAGCCGCTCCAGGGCTTCTTGGGATTTTAAGTGATCTTTGTCTTCCGCCAGAACCTGCTCGTAGTAGGCCAATGCTTCTTCGGGTTGATTCAAATGATGCTCTGCAATCTCACCCAAGCGGTAGCGGATAGAGATCGCGTCAGGTGCCATTGCTTTATTGAGCTCACTTTGGAGCAACTCGGACAATGCCTCGTACCGATCGGCCTCTTCATATAGTGAAATAAGGGCTCGAATGGCCTGTTGATTATCAGCATCCAACGCGAGCACCGAGCAATAGGCATCTATTGCCGCGGGGATATTTTGCTCTACATCCTCGTAGATAAAACAGATTTTTAACAGCAGGTCCAGGTCCGAGTGTACGCCTGAATGACGGTCCAGGGCATCTTTGTAGAGCGCGAGAAGGTCATGCCATTGCTCTTGCTGTGTGTACCATCGTTCGAGTGACAGAAATGACTTGTGGGATGCCGCATCAGCTTTGAATCCCCGTTGGTGGTAGACTGCGGCGTCCCCGGTTCGGCCGAGTTGCGTATCCAGGAGATCGGCGAGGCGGTTGGCCAGGGCAACCTCGGTGAGTTCGTCTAACTTGCCGCTGGCATAGGCCGATTCAAATCTGTCTGCCAGCTCGGATTGAATCTGGAGCTCCTCGGCAATCCCGGTCATTTCGTCCCAGAGCTCTATGCGGTCCGGGTGTTCCTGGAGTGCGACACCAAGGGTTTCAAATGCCAGCCTGGGGTCATTGAGGTTATTTGCATACACCTTGGCGAGTCGAGATTGAAGCTCAAGCCGCTCCAAGGGATCTTCATTGCTCTCGATTAGGATTTCCAGTACCCAGGCCAAGCGGCGCCAATCCGCTGCCTCAACAAGGTGGGGCTCGAGGATGCGAGCGACGTCATTGCGTACATCTTCAAAACGCAAAAAGCGCTCCATGACCTCGATGACATCCCGATCCCCGGGAAATTTGTCAAAGATTTCCGTGTAGGTTTTGATGGATTGAGGCCTATCCCCGAGTTGCTCGTCGAATAGCGCCGCACGTTCAAATGAAATTCGCCGCCAATCCGCGGTATCGATACCTTCGAGGGTTCGGCATCGCTCCAAGATGTCGGTGAGCTCGGACCACCGCTCCCCCATCTTGAGAAGTCGTTCCAGTGCGTGGAGTGCCGCCGCATCCTCAGGTACCAGCGCCAGGACGGACTTGTATCGCTCGAGTGCTTTTTCAGGCTGATCCATGCCCACTTCGTAGAGATCTGCCAGTTCCATCAGTAGGTCGCGCTTGGGACCTGTCTCCTCTGCGAGCTCAATGCGACAATCGTATATTTCCACCAGGTCATCGAAGCGGGCGTTTGCGCGAAAGATGTCCTCCAGGGCACTGAGGGCGCCAGAATCTCCTGGAACTTCATTCAAAATGGCTCGATAACCGTTCACCGCGTCGTCTATATGCCCCAGTCGATCAAGGGACAGTCGGGCGGTGTGCCGCATCATTTCGAGTCGATTATCCTCCCTAAAATCGTCAACATGCTTTTTGTAGAGCGCAATCAGGCGCTCGAACGTATCTGCCAGCTCCGCAGTGTTTTCAAGGGTATTGCGGACGCTTTCGTCGTTTGGTTTTTCGATAAACGCGCGCTCGGCCCAATCAAAGGCAAGGGCGCGATTGTTCATCTTCTTAAGCGCAATCCGTCTAATTTCGTCCATTAACGAGATGCGCTCATCTGTTTCCTCGGTGTATTCAAGAACAATTTCGAGGGTACCCAGCAGCCGATTCCACTTCTCCCCGCGGCGGTAAATAGGGGTCAATGATCGGGCGGCCTGGTGGTTTTTTGGATCCACCGAAAGCACGCGTTCGTAATGCCGCACGGCGCGATCCGGTTGGTCAATGGCATCTTCGTAAATTTCAGCACATCTAAACGACAGCTTTTTCTTTGTTTCGGGCTCAGCGATACGATCGGCAGCAATACCCAGGACTTCCACCAGCCCCTCGTAGTCCCCGACCCCACTGTACAGCTCCTCTAGGGCGTCCCAATTCTGAGCTGCCAGGTAGGCCTCTTTAAGAGATCGCATTGCCTTTGCATGACCGGGTTTGATGTCGAGGACACGCTTCCAGGCGATTGCCGATTGGCCCGGATCTCGCAGGCGTTCCTTGTACACGATACCCTGCTTGGTGAGTAGGGAGACGCGCTCGTCATCATCAGTTGTTTGGTCAATGCGCATTTCGATCACTTCGCAAAGACCACGCCAATCTTTGGAGCGCTCTGTAAGGGATTCGAGGGCCCGAAGTGCTTTTTCTGACTCGGCATCGATTTCCAGTACCTGCTTCCACAGTTGAATTGCGCGCCCGTGATCTGACAACCGCTTTGCTGCCAACTCAGCCATTTCCTGGAGGCGATTTTTCTTTTCTTCCCCCTCCAACAGCGCGGTTTCCTTTTCCAACAAGGTGAGCAGGGATTGCCAGGCCCGTCGTTTTGCATAGACGTCTTTAAGCGTATCGATGGCGCGGCGATTGGTTGGCTCGATGCTAAGTATCTCTTCGAGGGGGCCTACTGCGCGGTTGAAATTGTTGAATCGCTCAATCCATAGGTCAGCCACCTTGATCAGAAAACCAATTTTCTTCTGGGGATCTTCGCTCGCAGCTGCGCGGTTGGTCAGTAAAGTAATAAGATCGTTCCAGCGACCCTCCTTTTCGTAGGTCTGGCTGAGTGCGGTTTGGGCGCCTACATTGGCGGGATCGATGGTTAGAATTGTTTTATAGGTGTTGATGACAAGGGTGCCAAGCGCCAGCTTGTCGCGATAGATCTCGACGATTTCTTCGAAAATTGCGACTTTTCCGGCGACATCGTCTGCCGGCATGGCTTCGGCCTCTCCTTTGAGAAGATCTAACAGGGCATTCCATTTCTGGGACTGGCGGTACAGCCGCTTCAATTCTGAGGTGGCTTCCGGGTTGCCCGACTCCTTACGCAACACGGATTTCCACGCGTCAATGGCACGCTCGATGTTGCGCCCGTCAGAGGCGGCGAGCTGTGCGACTTCTCTTGTCAGTTGATCGGTGAGCGCCGGGTCGTCTGTCGTCCGCTTTGCATCGGCCAAGACTTGGAGGAGCTTTTCATTGTCGCCGCTCTCCTCTGCATGTGCCCGGTAGAAGCTCACCATGCCGGCGTGAGAGGGATCCAGTTTACGAAGACGCTGAAAAGCCCGTTCTGCTGCTTCCATGTCGCCCCGCTTTTGCCAATGGGTCATGGCAGTCTGTATCAGCATCTCGGTTTCTTGCTGTGGGGACAGTCTTGCGGCAAGGGCATTCTCGTAAACAGCAACGAGGTGATCCCAATCCTCTCGTCCTTCGTAGACTTTGATGAGATATTGAATCGCGTCCGGGTTACCGGGTGTGTAATCCAGGACTTCGGTGTAGAGGCCCACGGCGGTTTCATTATCCTCCATATTTTGAGCATAGAGGTGTGCTGCCTCGGTGAGCATTTGGGCGCGTTCTTCGATGACCGGACGGTGCTTGGCGAGCTTGACGTAGATTTCTGCGAGGTCGACCCAACGGGTTCTTTCCTTAAGCACGCGTTCCAGTAGCCGGAACGCCTTGAGGTGGGTCGGGTCTGTATCAAGCGCCTGGGAGAGGAGATTGGGGATATCCTTTCCCCGCTTGTGGTTTTTATATGTCCTCTCAGCAGCGCTATAAAACAAATGAGCTTTTAAGGAGGGTTCAGTCGCTGCTTCGGCCTGCTCGACAAAGGTCTCGGCGAGCTGCTGCCAATTATCTCTTTCCATTTGGATTTTAGCAATGCGTTGTTCGGTCCTGTCGTCTTCTCTCAATTTTGTTGCATTTTTATATTTTACAAGTGCGTTCTTTTGGTCAAAAAGCTCTTCGTCTAGAATTTTGGCCTGGATAAGGTAAAGACTGGCTTCAATTGTCTCGTCTTGGCAAAGTGCGATCTCCAAGTCAAGAACCTGGCAAGCAGCATCGAATAACCCGCTTTTCACGAGGTGCTTGCGACCGATTTCGAGTTCTTCGAGTATCTCCTGTTGATGGGTATCGGCCTCATTTCCCGTGATGAGCTCTTCTAAATTCTCGAATGTCTCTTCGTTGCCGGTGTCGCGCTCGATAGCGTTCATCAGAGATCGGATTTTTTTCTGCATACTTGATGTCCTCATCCTCGCGTCGTCGTCCTTTTACCAAGAACGGTTTCCATTAGAAAAAGCAAATTTTTTCAAATAGTTATCGTCATAGGTCTCCGCCCATTCCGGCGAAAACCATCGGGTTTTTTATATGCGAACCACTCTGTTAGTCGGTTCCTGCCCGCCTTTTTTCCAAGAATTCAAAAACATTAAACAGACATAAACGTGGTTATATTAATATGTCTACTTTAGAAAGTCTTATGGACAAACGCAATCCCAGTAATTTGTATAGCCTAAACAGGCATTCAGTGTCTCGCCTACCGCTAGCAAGAGGACCCGGGCATCATGATCTTTACGCTGATACCAGCCTACGCTGGGAAATGATGCCTTCTTTTTTTGGAATATGCCTTGACAGGATTGTTTACTATTGTAATACTTTAAATATTACAGTTGTAATCAACGCCAAACAATGGGTTTGGCCAAAAGGAGTATCGCTATGAAAATGACTGTTCTGGCACTGGGAATGGCTCTTATGACCAGTATTGGGGTGGGGTGCTACAAGAGCCCGGGCAGCGCAGCATCACCTAAGAATAAGGGTGAGCTCGTCTATTTGTTTTGTGAAAATAGGGCTGTTGAGGGGGAGGCAACCCCGCAAAGGGTCTGCTGGGAACCGGGTGCCAATGAATCTGCCGGCTCATCCGTAGACAAAGTGGTCCTTTACTGTGAGAACAAGCCCACGGGCGATCCTGCCAAAATGGAGAAAAATTGCCAACGGATCGAGGGTGTGGAGTGCGACGTGCGAGCGAAAACCGGCACCAATATCGCCGAACTGGATTGCATCTCATCTGAAGATAAGAAACAACGGGAAATCAGCGATCAATATCAACTAGACCGGGCCAGGAGACAATCAAAGTAATCATCACAGTACTCTCCAAGACCGTTCTATTCTATCGATCCAGTTGCGCCACGAGTTCGAGCAACCGATCTTGAGATAAGTCCGAAGACAGGGCATAGGCCATATCGCCGTCGAGAAATACCGCCACATTGAATCCGTTGCGACGGCCGAGGAGCACTTCTCGCTCCCCGATCATTACCGTGCGACCCGTGCCCAGTGAAATCCGCTGCGGATTGAAAATCATGAAGGAGATCCGGTGACCATCCAACTTGTACCGCATATGGGCGGCCTGATGGGATCGCACGTTTGAAACCCGCGCGCCCTCGAAGCTCGCTTGCCTCAATCCGATCCGAGGCGTCCGCACTGGGAAATCCACCTTTCCCCGAAACCAGGAAGCCGCCTGATTTGGATCAGGCCCTTCAACTTCCATGGGCAGGGCCCGAACGTGTCGCTCGACCACATCTTCGACAACCGCGGCGAGGGGTTCCTCTTCGAGGTCGGCCTGCGATAGATTGAATGCGATAAGAATGGCCGCGGCTGCGGCCAGGGGGGCTATCCCTATTTTTACAGCTGCCCGCGTCTTTCGACGGCGGGTCGCTGTCTTTAGAATTGACGCCCTTAGATGATCGGGCGCAGTGATTTGTCCCCGCTCAAAAAGCTCGCTTTTCATCCGTTGCTTGATGAGCTGAACTGCGCGGCACGCCGCACACGCCTCCAGGTGGGTTTCCACTTCGATCAGGCGTTCGGGCGCCAGCTCTCCATCCACAGCAGCGTCGAGATATTTGCGCGTCTCTTTGCAGCTCATGCCGATCCCTTTTTGCGTTGCCGATAAGCCGCAAGGCTCATCAGATCTTTAGATCGATCCAAATCGGATTCAGGTACTGAAAGCCCTGCCTCTACCGCATAGTCCACGAGCTCTCGCCGGAGTATCTGGCGACCCCTGTGCAGGCGAGACATCACCGTGCCTATTGGGCAATCGATCATTTTGGCGATCTCTTTGTAAGAAAAGCCTTCCATGTCTGCCAGGATCACGACGATTCGAAAATCATCGGGCAAATCTTCCAGGGCCCGATCCAGATCCTTTTTAAAAAACGCCGCGAACGCGTGTGTTTCCGGGTTTGAGGCATAGGCCGCTGCTTCCTTGTTAAACACCTCTTCGTAAATCGGCTCTGTTGCTGCTCGCTCCAAGTAACGGCGCTCACGACCCCGATGCCGGTACTCGTTAATAAATGCATTGGTTTGGATGCGAAACAGCCATGCTTTGAGATTGGTGCCCCATTCGAATTTTGCGGCAAATCGAAATGCCCTTAAAAACGTATCCTGAACCAACTCCTCTGCATCTGTCGGTGAACGGGTCAATTTTAGCGCAGCCGCATATAGGGCATCGAGATGCTCAAGGCAGGCGAGCTCGAACTCCTTTCGTCGGTTTGCTCTGGAACGCCGTGTGATCATTGCTCCTTCCCGTTCCGGTGGGGTAACAACCGGGGTAGGGACTTTATTCCTTGGGCGAGGTGGAAATCCAGGAGATGCGCGATCCATAACGCGAGTGATCCGGGTTACAAGGGACTCCACGCGATCCCTGCAACCCACAAGAGCCGCATGATCGGTGCGGGGATGGCAGTTTCTTTTTCGGTTTCCGCCGTATCGATAGCATACCCTCGGCTTACCAATGAGGCCACGACACCGGCTCCGACAACAGCTTCGAGACCGTGGGATATGGGCAGATGCCAGGTGGTGATGCCGCCAGCCTGCACCTCCAGGTCCACATCGACACGGGTCGACGCTGCAGTTGGATCGATATGGGCAAAGACCACATCCAAGCGGCCGATGGGCGCTAACGCCACCCGAGCAGGGCCCAGCGAAAATAACACGCGCAAGGCTAGGGCAGCGGTGATTCTGTTGAGATGGACCGTGCCGGTTGAGACGTTCGCCTCTCGAAACCCCAGCCAGCCCACCGAGAGATCAATGCCCAGGGATTTCTTTGGTTCGAACATGACGCCCAAAAAAGGACCGTGATTGGGCTGGCCATCTGGGTGGGCGTGATCTCCCTGGTATCCGCCTGTGACCCACAGCCAAGGGTGGAAGGTCTCACTGGGAGTGGTTCTCGCCGCTTCGAGGGGCGGTTTGGTCCAAATGCTGTCTGGCGAGGGCGGTGGCGGGCTCGGGTTTGCACCATGGTGGGCCAATCGGTCGAGCTCTGGCATGAGCGGACCTAAAAGCACTTCTCGGGCTGTGGCTGCAATTGCAAAAGCAGCATCAAAGTCGCCGTGGTCTGGCACTGCAACCGGTAGGTGGACGACCGTATCGGATTTTGGATCGACCGCAATGAGGCGGCACTTTTTTTCCCCACATGCATACCCCACAAGGGCGATGGTCCCGGCCTCTTCGCTGGCGACCTTATTTGCCAGCGCCACCCATTGGTGGGTTTCTTGGGGGAGTACGTCGAGCGCCACCTCAGTCACGACAATACCTGTCTCAAAAAGATGCTCTGCCAGGACCGCCTTTACTTCACGGGCCTGGGGCGCTTGGGTCGGTGTGGCAACAACGGCAATGCGAGGTTCACTCGCAGACGCCGACCCCATCAGCACCCACATCGCAACCGCCGCGCCAACGACCGAACCGATGCTGCCTCTTGCGCCAGAAAATGTCATGGGGCGTTCTGGGATTAGATGAGCGTTTTTACCAATGTGGTGGCCTTACCCGGTCTAATCGTCACGCGGTAGCTCTTCTTGATGCTGTAACTCGGATTCTCCACGCTTACTTGATAGGATCCAGGCTTGAGCGGATGGTTGACGAGTGGCGTATTTTTAATGAACTGGCCGTTGATATAGACCTTCGACCAGGGTCGCGTCTGTACCGACAGCGTTCCGGTGGTTTTTTCTTCCCCTCCTGTAGTTGTTGACGGACGCGGCGTTTCCGACGGTTTCGTAGTGGTCGTAGTCGCCGGCTTGGGTCTCGGACGCGAAGACGACGTGCCCCGATGTGATTGGAACAGGGTGGCAAAGACCGTCATTTTTTCCTGACCCGGTTCGTACTCAATCATTTTGACCACATCCGTATACCCGTCTCTGGAGAACTTAATCTTGTATTCTTGGTCGGTATTGAGGAGCTTTGTTACCGGCGTGGTACCGATCTCTTTGCGTTCCCTGTTGTGATACAAGGTGGCCCTGGCACCGCCGGGCGAGGTTTGGAAGGTCACCTCGATCTGCTTTAAATCGAGCGTCTTTCTGGGGACCTTAGTAATGATCCCCTCTTTTACCTCAATCTCAGTATTGGTCGGCGCGTAGGCATCCCCCTTGACGATGCGAACCATGTACGACCCGGGCTCCAGATCAGTGACAGTTACCGGGGTTCTTTCTTCTATGGGGCGCCCGTTGAGAACCACCGAAGCACCTGGGGGGTCTGTTTCCAGGAAAAATCCAGTGGATGATTTTTCTAATGTCACCCTGCGTTTAACCACATCGGTCATTTTGACATCAAATTTTACTTGGGTGCCCTTATACCCCTTCCGCTCGACGGTCACCACATGGCTTCCGCGTTCCAAGCCCGTTATTTTAAAGGGGGAGCTGTTGCCGGGCAGCACCTTCGATCCATCGACCACGACCCGCAGTGCATCGGCAGGGGTCACCTCGAGTTCCAGGGTGCCGCCTCCCCTGAAAAACAGGAAAAACACGGCCAGTAGGATCACCAGTACCGCGGCCACTGCCCCTGCACCGATAATCACCGGCATTATCTTGGTCTTCTTTTTGGCCGGGGAGGGGGCCGTCAGATCGGGGTATAAAGGAGCGGCGCCACTACCCGCATCGGCGCCGCCCAATACCAGCGGGCCTGTCATATCTTTTCGTCCGGCCGAGCGGGCCAAGGCTGCCTGGGCCATTTCTGCTGCGGCCTCTTTGCTGTAGATGTTGGTCGGCGGCTCGTCGTCGTCCCAATCGTCCATGCCGATAGCGGATGGCGCAGTAGCCGGCGGGGCAGGGGTCACCCTTGGCGGTGGTGGCGTAGTGACGTTTGGGGGAGGGGGCGGCGGAGCAGATCTCATCTCGCCTGGGAGAGGCGGTGCAGGCAAGCCGAGCATGGTCCGCTTAATGCCGTCTGGGGGCACTGGTGGGGGGACTGATGTTGGCTGGAGCGACCCGGTTATTTGAGGCACAGCAGGCGTCTTCCTTGCCTCTGGTGGTTTTGGCGGCGGTGCTGAGGTGGATATGGATCCCTTTGCACCAGGGACCTTGGAGGCTGCGGGCGGTGGTGGCGGTGGCGTTGTCGCTTGTTTTCCCACAGGTGGTGGCGATAGGGTCTGGCCGGCCCTTGGTGGCGGTGGCGGCGCGCCCGTGTGGGATGCTTCGTCGCCGCCCGGACGCGGCACAGCTTTGGGTGGCGGAGGTACAGTGGAACGGACAAATTCACCGATTTCCTCAATATCAGAGGCCTCTTCGTCCATTTCCGCGCGATAGGTCTCGTGCATGAACGCGCCCAGGTCCTTGCGGGCAAAGAAATTTCCAGACGTATACATCCAGCTCTGTAAATCGTCGTGAAAATCCATCGCGCTTTGATACCGGTCCTCGATCTCTCTGCTCAGCGCTTTTAAGATGATCTTCTCTAACTCTTCAGGGATACGTTCATTAAATGTAGAGGGCGGCGCAATTTCCACATTGCGGACTTTTTCCAATGTGGAAAAGTCGCTTTCGCCAACAAACAGACGCTCCCCGGTAACGATTTCCCAAAGGCAAATACCCACCGAAAAAATATCAGATCGGCGATCTAGGGGCAGGCCGCGAACCTGCTCTGGTGACATGTAACCGAATTTCCCCTTGAGGATCCCGGCTTGGGTTTTTCCGGCCTTCCCAGCTGCCTTGGCGATGCCAAAGTCGATAATTTTGATCTCGCCGTCATAGGAGACCAAGATGTTCTGCGGCGACACATCCCGGTGGACTAAATTGAGCTCGCGTCCTGCCGCGTCCTTTTTGTTGTGGGCGTAATCGAGCCCTTCGCAGACCTTCATCGTGATGTAGGCTGCCATGGGAATGGGGATCGGCTCCCCTTGCTTACGCAATTGCTCGAAAATGGTTCGCAGGTCTTTTCCCGAAACGTATTCGAGCGCTATAAAATAAGCATCACCGACCTTGCCGAGGTCGAATATCTGAGCGATATTCGCGTGTTGCAGCTGTACTGCAATCTTGGCCTCGTCGATGAACATGGTGATGAATTCTTCATCTTCGGCAATACTCGGAAGGATTCGCTTTACTGCGATAAGGCGTTCAAACCCCTCCACGCCAAATGCCTTGGCCTTAAAAACCTCAGCCATCCCCCCGACACTGATGCGATCTAGCAAATAATACTTTCCAAACGGAATCGGTTTTTTCACGGTTGGACTCCGAAATATCTAACGATTTCCCAAATACCTAAATAATCCTCATCCCTAAGTCATCGCTGCATTACTGTAGAGATAAAAATAATACCATCGGACCCTTCATCTGTTGCACTCTTGGCCCTTACTATTCGTTTCTGACTGGAAATATCTCATGCGCACGATGCAAAGTCAATCTCTCGTATCTAGTTGAAATTTCAATATGAACTTCATTTATTATCCCCCTGGCATCCCCCTGACGTCGACCTATTCTCACCGCAAGCACCGCATGGCTGCGACCGGGGATTGCCGTATCTGTTACGCTGCAAGCAGGTACGCGGTCCTGCCAGCCACGATCGTATGGACGGCTCGGCCCGGCACCTGCCACCCGCCAAATGGCGTATTTCTCCCCTTTGATTCAAATGTTTCTGGGGCAATGGTAAACGGCAATCCAGGGTGTATGAGGGTGATATCTGCAGGCGCGCCATGGGCCAGCGTCCCCCCTGGCAGGGAAAACACCCGAGCCGGTGCCGTGCTCATGGCATGGATCAACTGCAGGGGCGACAGCACGCCGCGATGCACCAAAATAAGCAGCAACGGCAAAGAAATCTCGAGCCCCACCATGCCAAACGCCGCCTGTTGAAAATCGCTTCCCTTGTCCGCAGCTGTATGGGGGGCGTGGTCGGTCGCGACCATATCTATCGTCCCATCGGTGAGCCCAGCCTGGCAGGCTGCCCTGTCCTCGGCCGTTCTAAGGGGTGGGTTGACCTTGGCCAAGGTGCCCACTGTGACAGCAGTCTCGTCTGTGAGGTGGAGGTGATGCGGGGTAACCTCGGCGGTCACTGCTAAGCCCGCTGCCTTTGACCGGCGAACCAGGTCGATCGCTTGGGCAGTGGAGATGTGGGAGATGTGGAGGTGTGCGCCGGTTTGTTCTGCCAGGGCAATATCCCTGGCGACAATGGATGTCTCTGCCGCAGCAGGCCATCCAGGGAGTCCCAGCTGCTGTGAAACGTCGCCGTCGTGGATCACCCCGCCGCTGGAAAGTACCGGGTCTTCGGCATGCTGGGCCAGGGGCACACCGAGGTCCTGACACATCTCAAGGGCCGAGCGCATGACAGTATCGTCCGCAACCGCGCTGCCGTCATCTGAAAATGCCACGGCACCGGCGCGAATGAGGTCGGCCATCGGTGACAGGCGGTCCCCCTGGCGACCCTTGGTGACCGCGGCCACGGGATAGCACCGCGTGCCACCGAGATCCTTGGCCCGGTCGATCATCATGCGGGTGACGGTCGGGTTGTCATTGGGCGGATTAGTGTTGGGCATGGGCAGGACAGCGGTAAATCCCCCTCTGGCTGCTGCGCGCAATCCCGTTTCAATGGTCTCCTTGTGCTCTCCTCCAGGCTCTCGCAAGTGGACATGGGCATCGATCAGGCCCGGAACGACCCAATGTCCGGTCGCATCGATGACCTCGGTGGGTTGGTTCGGATGTAGCTCGGACACGATGATCCCGTTGGAAACGAACACATCCCCCACTTGATCGAGGTGGCGCGATGGATCGATGACCCGACCGCCCTTGATTCGCATGGCCATGTCTCCGCTCTTCATTGGTCCTGGTTATATTTCCTCATCGCGGCATTTTCAACCGCTGCCGCCCCAATTATGGATTCCCGCCTTCGCAGGTGTCGCAAAAAGGAATATCTGATGTATTGCCCTTTGGGACGAAATCCCCTAAATCCCCTTTTTCAAAGGGGACTTTTGAATGCTCCCCCTTGAAAAAGGGGGCTGGGGGGATTTTGACAGGACTTTTATGCGATTTGAAACCGAATTGACCACTGGCACCCTCATCCGGCGATACAAGCGATTCTTAGCCGACGTGGCCCTTGCAGACGGTACCGTGGTCACAGCCCACGTTCCCAACACCGGGTCCTTGAAAACCACGTCAGACCCGGGCAGCCCAGTGGCACTCTCCTATCACCCGCGTCCCACGCGAAAGCTGAAATGGACCTTGGAGCTGGTTCAAGTGCCGGGCGGCTGTTGGGTCGGGGTCAATACGGCCAGGCCCAATCACATTGTCAAGGAAGCGATTGAGCAACAGCGCATCCCCTCCTTAAAAGGTTTTGAGACATTGCGAACCGAGGTGTCCTATGCGGGCAATTCGAGGATCGACATCCTGCTCGAAAACAGGGACGAGCGCTGCTATGTCGAGGTGAAAAACGTCACCTACAAAGAGCAAAACAGGGCCCTCTTTCCAGATGCGGTAACAGCGCGGGGCACCAAGCACCTGCTCGCCCTGTTGGAGATGGTTCGCGCGGGCCATCGGGGCGTTATATGCTTCCTCGTCAATCGGGGCGACTGTACCTCCATGGGACCGGCCGCCCACATCGATCCGGTCTATGCAGAGACCCTCAGCGACGTGTCGAAGGCAGGTGTGGAGATACTGGCTTACAGGGCAACAGCAACCCTCAGGGGTATTGATATCGACCGCAAGGTTCGGGTCTTTTTGAAGCCATAGATCACACCCGGGTGATGTAATCCCTCGAGATAAGGTCCACCACGATGTCGGCAGCCTCGGTATTGGTGACAGGCGATCGGTCCAAAACTTCGCGCATGGTCCCGTAGTTGTGCACCAATTGGAACACATCCAGCTCATTGGCGTTCAGGTCTGCGAGGCGAGAGAGCAGGGGCGTTACCACAACCAGCTCCGAATCCAGCGGCGGCAGCTTATTTTCCATATTGCGGAGCTCGTCGAGCTGGGTCAGTCCGTCCATCAGGATATGCTCGGTGGGCATATCGATGGTCTCTGGAAAGTTGCGCGGCTCTGGACCACACAGCTCGAATGTACCGTCGTCCCAGGATAGGATGCGGAACATCGCCTTTAGGGGATTGAGCCCTGGGGAATCGTCGACCGATGCATAGATAATGCGACCGCCGTTAAAATGAATCTTGGCCACCAAATCGTATTTGTTGATGATCAACGTGCCGGTCTTTTTACTGGTGCTCAAGAGCTGAATCAAATCCGGCAGGGGAATTTCGCGAATCGTTCCGGTCATCGACCGGCTGGCGTGCATTGTGGTCTTTGATACGCTGGTCTCTGGCTGATGGGGTGTCGGTACTGGACCCGCCTCGGTCTGTCTGGGGTGTGTATTGCTCTCGACAACTTTCATAATAGATGTTCCAATCAGAATGCGATCTCCCTGGTCCACGACAGTTTTTGACACCTTTTCGCCATTTACAAAGGTGCCGTTCGTGCTGCCCAGATCCTCAAGATGAAGTTTCCCTTCCTCAATCCAAAGGCGCGCGTGTTTGCGCGATACCATGTCCTCCATGAGGACGAGGTCGATTTCAGAGCTGCGTCCTATCAGTATCTTTTCTGTTTCTGAAAGAGCGTACTCCCCTCCTTTATATTTTCCTGAAATAAAGCGTAACGCAAGCCGAGACATGTTAAAAATAGCCCTCCGGCGTCATTGGTAGATATTTTTTTACCAAGACTGATCGCCTAATTGGATAACCGTTTTGTATTTTGCTGCCCCCACGTCATCAAGTCAAGGAAACTCATCTGCCAAACCGCGCAGTACTGCCGTGCTTATATCAATCCTGTTTTCTTTCGTACAGCATGCGCGGTGTCCAAGAGCCACTGTCCGAGACACCTGCAGCTAAGATGCGGTCGACGCGAGCCGATCCGTCCGGGGCCCTTTCTGCAACGATGAAAATATCAAACGCGGCCTCCATTAACAGAGCTGCCTCCTGAACCGGTACCGGCACGCCGGCCGAGACCAGGTATGCGGCGAGCTCCCGATCCAGGGGCCCGGTGGCACCCAATGGAAGCTCTGCTGCCAAACCGATCCGGTTCGCCCCGGCTGCCAGCACGTGCGGTAGATCGCAGGCCCGGGTGCCTTCAACTGTCAACCAGGTGGGATCGAGCGCCACTGCGTGGGGGATGAGGACCTCCAGTCCGTGGGGATCTGACGGCCGGTCTCCCTGGGACCGAACGCGCAACCTGAGTCGCCCCGGTGCGGTCGATCTGATCAGCGGCAGGCTTTCTAGGGTCGCGACGAAGGCATCGGTGGGCAACAGGGCGATCACCGATTCGAGCACTGAAAGGCGCATCAGATGGGATGGGCCAACGATACCAATGTTGGCTGTTGCCGCGACAGCTTCCTCGACCAGGGCGCGCGCTGGCGTTGCAAAGGCTGTGTCCACTGTTTTTTGGGGATGATGTGCGGCTTTCTTATCAAGGGTTAGGGACGGGCTCCCAATGGCGCCCGGTGGCAGGGCGACAAAGGCAACATACCCCTCTTCGGTTCGAAATTGGGATACACCGGGCATGCCCCCGCTCAGTGCCTCGCGTCCAGCTGCCAGGCAGCGCAAAGCCTGGGCCATATCCCCTGGACTGACAAAGGCGCTAGGGGCTCGCTGCCACGCTGTGCCCTTGTGCAAAAAAACCATGTCCGATCGCGTTGCTAGGACCCGGTTGACGTCGGGATCATCCAACCAAGCTGACAGTGGCCCGAGATCGACCACCGTGCGAAAGACCTTTCCCTTGAGGATAGCGATATCTGTGTCAGGCGGCACTTTGCCCCTCGATGCGACGTCATCTACGGTTTCACTAATGATAATGCGGGCTTGCCCGGCAACACCAGCATCGACCTTCACCGGAACGCTGGTCCTGTCGATCCGCTTGATCTGGCGGGAGACGCGGTCGAGGATCTCATCAATGAGGGCTGACGCGTCAGGTGTTGCCTTGGGCATATCCGTGCTTTTGGTCAGTGTCGTGGGAACGTCGGGCGGAGAAGGGGATGGACGTGAAATCGGACGCCGCACCGCGCTGGGCCGATCGCGCTTTGATTTCGTGGCAGGGTCGACGCTGCTATGGGGCGGTGCAGGCGGAGGCGAGGGTGTCGGTGGCTGCACTGGCGGGAGCGTGGGTTTGGGCAGCTGTGGTGCATCCACGGCAGTGTCACCCGGTTCGAGTGCCTTGTGCCCCTCTACGCTGAGAATATAGTCCCCAGTGTAGATTTTGTCGTTTAAGAAGACCGGCGTCGCACCAGTGATGCGGCGGCCGTTGACGTACGTGCCATTGGTGCTGTCCAAGTCTGTAATGAAGAATTGATTGTTCCGATAGGCGATCTCGGCATGGCGTTTGGAGACATTGCCCCGGGGCAATACCACGTCGTTTCCCTGCACGCGGCCGATGGTGATTTTATCTTCGTCAAAGGCCAGGTCTTGCTTGGCTCCCCCCTTCTCGGTGACGACAACGGTGAACATGTTAAAATTCCTCCAGGACTGGCACACACGCTAACGTGGCCCATCCTGAGGGGGCAGATTAGCCCGGTGCCCTGCTCTGGTCAATCGGGTAAGGGCTGGGCTAGGGTGCTAGCCGGCGCTCCAATTGACATGAGGGGGAACCACCTTTAAGCCTACTTGAGGGCGTGGCCCAACTTAAAAGGAGCAACCCATGGGAAAAAAAACAGCACTGGCGGGCATGGCCATGATACTTTTGTGTGTAGGGTGTGGCAGCAATCAATATCAGGGGGCCTATCTCAAAACAGGCGAGCAAGCACCGGCATTTGAGTTCAAATCCCACGATGGCACAGCAGTCTCACTGACAGCGCTCACAAAAAAGGGCCCGGTGGTGCTAACGCTCCTCAGGGGATTTTTCTGACCTTTCTGCCGTGGGCATCTGGACGAGATGCGAGACAATCACGCGGCCTTTGTCGAGGCCAATACCGCGGTCGTTGCGGTGACAAAAGATGATGTTGAAGACGTAATGGAATACTGCAGTGAAAATGAAATTCCGTTTTACTGCGTGCCAGATCCCGAAGCGACCATTGGTGCGAGCTATTACCAACGTTCCAAACTGGGATTGATGCCCGCGATCTTTGTAATCGATCAGTCCATGGTGATTCGATATGTTCACTATGGCACTGGCATGGCCGATATTCCCACTGCAGCTGAACTACTTGAAATAGCAAAAAGCAGCCGATAGGTATTCTATCCCCCCAAATCGTTTACTTCCCCAAACTGTTTGATAAATAACGGGATGCGGCAAAAAAGTCGACATTCATCCTCTAATACAATAGTTTGCAATTTTGCGTTGCTTTAAAATATAACATTTGATATATTTACACCCTTCGGTGAAAACATTTTATCTTGTATTCACCATAAAGAGGTCTTGCGATGCATGAGAAAAAGCCCTGGTTAAAATTTTATGGCGATGTGCCTGCGACCATCGACTACCCCAAGATGAGTATGTATGAGGCCGTGATGCTCACCGCAAAGGAGCGACCTGACGATATCGCGTACGACTTCATGGGGACGACTGCCACGTACCGGGAGTTTGCAGCGCAAATAGACAAATACGCCGATGGATTCGCGGCCCTCGGTCTCGCCAAGGGCGATAGGATTACCATTGCCATGCCCACATCGCCGCCAGGGGTCATTGCCTTTTACGCGGCCAACAAGCTCGGTGCGGTATCGAGCATGATCCACCCCCTGTCGACAGAGAGCGAAGTGGCGTTTTACGTCGAAAAGAGCCAGAGCAAAATGGCGCTCACCCTGGATATGTTTTTTGAAAAATTCCAATCGGTGATGCGCGAATCCAACTGCCTTAAAACACTGGTCATCGCAAAGATGCAGCACTTCCTTCCTGGCCATCTAAAGGCGCTTTATTGGCTCAAGGCCGGCCGCAAGAACCCCACAGTGCGAGAGAACAATGAAGTTAAGCTGCTCAACACCTTGCTCAGGACCGATCATCCAACAGCAGCCAAGGCAGCGGTCCACACCGACGACCTGGCTGTTGTCCTCTACAGCGGGGGCACCACGGGCAAGCCCAAGGGGATCATGCTATCCAACTACAATTTTATTTCCGAGGGGTTAATGGTTGCCAACTGGGCTGGCTTAGATATGAACTATCCCAAGATGTTGGCCGTGCTGCCCATCTTTCACGGGTTTGGGCTCGGCGTGTGCGTCAACACCATGTTCATGGCCGGGGGCACATGCATCATGGTGCCCATGTTCGATCCTGATCAGATTGCCAAGTTGATCAAAAAGAAGCGCCCCAACTACCTCATCGGTCCGCCGACCCTCTACGCTGCGCTCAGCAAGAACCCGAATTTTCAAAAGTCCGATTTGAGCTGCTTAAGAGCCACCTTTTCCGGCGCAGATACCCTGCCTAGGGTTGTCAAAGAGGAATTCGAGGCGATCGTCCAGAAATGCGGCGGCAACGTCAAACTGCTCGAGGGGTACGGCCTTACCGAAGCAGTGACCGCGATCATGGCCACCCCCTTGAACGATTACCGCGAGGGGAGCGTGGGTGTCCCGTTCCCAGACATGCAGGCCAAGATAGTGGTGCAGGGGACGCTCGAAGAGGCGCCGGTCAGAACAGAAGGGGAAATCTGCGTCGAGGGGCCGGCTGTGATGTTGGGGTACCTTGATGAACCCGAAGAGACAAACGCGACGATAAAGGTGCACGCGGACGGCAAGCGATGGCTCCACACCGGCGACATTGGGTCCATGGATGAAAACGGCTTTTTTTATTTTAAGCTACGAGAAAAGCGGATGATCAAGTCATCGGGTATGAACGTCTACCCGGCCCAGGTCGAGGATCAGCTCACCAAGCATCCACTCGTCGAAGCGGCGTGTGTGATCGGCGTGCCAGATAAGGACCAAGTCGAGCGGGTCAAGGGATTTGTGGTGCTCAGGGATAAATCAGCAGCTGGCACAGACCTGGCTGAAGCGCTCATCGCCCACTGCCGAAAAGACCTGATCAAATGGAGTTGCCCCAGGGAGATAGAGTTCCGGGACGCCCTGCCCCAGACCCTGGTCGGCAAGATCGCCTACAAGGTGCTGGAAGAAGAAGAGATCGGCAAGCTCAAAGCCGCAGGCAAGTATGCTGGGGAGCATTAATGTATCGATTTAAGATAGCTAATTCCCCCTTGAAAAAGGGGGTTAGGGGGATTTTCAAACGCCACGGGAATATTGACGAAATCCCCCCAGCCCCCTTTGCCAAAGGGGGAGGCCTTTTAAGGGTACATATATGACACTTAATATCAAAATACCCGGACGTATGCACACTATCGCGGCCCACCGGGAGAACAGCGGCCTTGTGGCTGCGGTGTTTCCCATTCACTATCCCAGGGCGCTTTTTAGGGCACACGGGATCTTACCCGTCGAGGTCTGGGGACCGCCCATTGCAGACAAGACCCTTGGCGACAGCCACCTTCAGGCGTACACCTGCTCTATCGCGAGGCTCGGGCTGTCCTATCTCATGGGCGGTGGGCTCGATGTGGCGGACATGTTCGTGGTGCCCCACTGCTGCGATACGCTTCAAGGGCTGGGCAGCCTGATAAGAGATTTTATCCCACGCGACAAACCGTGCTTCACGCTGTATCTACCGCGGGAAAAGCGCGACGCAGACATCGCATTTTTCGCAGAAGAACTCAGCACAGTTGCAGCTGAGCTCCAGGGAATGTCCAACAAGGCGCCGACCCATGAGGCTCTGATCGAGGCCATCGAAACAGAAGCGCGCGCCACCGCAGCGGCCGATCAATTGATGAAGCGCCGCCTTTACCTGCCCTGCACCAACCGGGCGTTCTATGAACTCGTACGCTCCCGGGAATACCTGCCAGCAGAGCAGTTCACCTCGCTCGCCAACCAGGCGCTGGCCGCGGTCGAAGACAGGGAAAAACAGGGATTGAAGATAGTGCTGTCCGGTGTTGTACCAGAACCCATGGACCTGCTCGATGTCTTAGAAGACATGGGCGCGGTCGTAGTGGCAGACGATTTTCTGAGCACGGGCCGCCGCCTGTATCCCCCACCTGGCAGGCACGCAGATCCCCTGACTCGAATGGCCGAGTCGGTGGTGAACGGGCCGCCTGATGCTACCCGGGGCTGCTCTTTTGACGATCGACTGGCACACTTGCTGGGTCTTGTCCAAGAGAGCGGCGCAGCGGGTGTTATTTTTTACCATGCAAAATTCTGCGAGCCCGAGCAGTTTTACCTGCCTGCCCTCAAAAAAGGGCTCGAGGCAGCAGGCATTCCATCCTACCGCGTGGAACAGGATATCGGTGATGCCCTACCCGGCCAGATGGTGACGCGCCTTGAGGCGTTCTTGGAGATGTTGTCATGAGTTTAAAGAGTGCGGCTTCCTTTCATTTCAAGACCGATGTCCTCGGCAAGGCCGTGCTGCGATTCGAGCGACTGCGGTCGGAACGCAAAATGCGCAGGCGGCAGGTCACGTCGCCCCACCCCACCCTGTCACTGCTCGAATCCGTGCCCCACCTCAAGGAGCTAATCTCCACCCACTACCTGCACGGCCGCTACGCAGACACCCACAAAAAGGTGGCCTGGGTCACCTCGGGCGCACCTGTGGAAGTGCTCAAGGCCCTGGGCTACTTCACCCTCTACCCTGAAAACCACGCCGCGGTCTGCGGTGTTCGCCGCATGGTCACTGAACTGAGCGAGGCTGCTGAGCAGCAGGGGTACAGCCGGGATCTGTGCTCCTATGCGCGGGGCGACATCGGCTCGGTGATCACCGGGAAGACACCCGTGGGAAACCTGCCCCGTCCGGATCTGCTCCTTTGCTGCACCAATATCTGCCAGACCGTCCTCTACTGGTACCAGGTACTCGCCCATCACTTTAAAGTGCCACTCGTCATCATCGATACACCGTTCATCTACGACCAGGTCACCGACCATGCAGTCGCGTATGTGGCGCGACAGCTAGAGTATCTCGTGGAGACCGCCGAAAGGGTGGCCGGTCGCACGTTAAGCGAAAGAACCATGCGCAAGACCGTCATGGCCTCGCGAGATGCAGCCACGCTGTGGGCTGAAATCCTCGAATGCGCCAAGCACCGGCCAGCCCCGATATCGGCCTTTGACCAATTTTTCTTCATGGCCCCGGTGGTCGACATGCGCGGGGAACAAGTGGCCGTGGATTTTTATCAGCGCCTGCTTAATGAGGTCAAACAGCGCGTCAAAGGCGACGTCGGATCGGTCATTGACGAGCGGAAACGCCTGCTCTGGGACAACCTACCCATCTGGTACCACGTGCGACCGCTGGCGGAGATGCTTGCTGCGCGCGGTTATGCCGTGGTCGCCTCGACCTACACCAACGCGTGGGCTGAGCTGGCCCCGATGGTGAACGCGGACGACATTATCAACTCCGCGGCCAAGCTCTACCTTCACGTCATCCTCAACCGCAGCGCGCGCCACAAGCTGAACACGATGATTCAGATGATCGACGACTACCACTTGGACGGTGTGATCCTGCACAACAACCGCTCGTGCAAGCCTTACTCGATCGGCCAGATCGACCAGCGCCGCCACTTGGCGTCGGAGTGTGGTGTTCCCGCCCTGTTGTTAGAAGCCGATCACAACGACGTCCGCGCCTTTTCCGAGCAACAGACCACCGCCCAAATTGAGACCTTCATGGAGATGGTCGAGGGGTAAACATGTATTGGTCCTCCCTCAACGGCCAAGTTAACTGGCCAAGTGAGGGGCGCCTACTCGACACCACATATTCTCCCCTGACGGGCTGAAAGTGATGTTCGAGGAAGATGGATATCTCGAGGGCATGCCAGATCAGTCTAGCTGTAATGGATCTCGGAATATAAGATCGGAATAATCTAGACCAACGGTATTTTCTAACTCAAAGATGAACTCTATAAATTCATCATTGGGTGCCCAAGGAGCTGTCCAAATAACTGTCAATTCATACGATCCCAGGGGCAGATCCATTAATCCGAATCTTCCCTGATTGTCAGTTGAGACGACAAAGTGCACCCCTTCTGGACCGCTTACTTCAATTTCATAAAATGACCCATATGTATCGGGGTAACCGTCCTGAGTTAAGATGACAGTGCCTGCAATGGCATGAGTTCTATCGATTGCTGAAATCTCATCCAAGTCCAAAATCACTTGTCCGTTTTCACAGCGAACAAGCTCAGTGTAAAAACCCATAGCCATTGCAGTGCCATACCCCTGGTATTCACCCGCTGGAGTTCCAAAGTCACAAGGAATACTTTCTTCCTTTTCTGCACGAAACTCAGTGAGTTTCTGTTCACCCCATTCTTGCATTTCGCAGCTCCACATATTGCACATGAGCACCACATCAATATTCATTGCATCCCCAGGACTTGGAACGATAATGTGGCCCTCCAATTCAAAAACCGATGTATCTGGCCCACCTTCTGTAGAGTGTTCCGGGGCTCCATGTTGGTCGCATCCCCAATTTCCAAAACTGACGACACTTCCAATCAGCAAAACAATTAACTCGAAGTAGTTTTTATGCATGAGCAGGTTCCTCCTGAAAACTAGCCATCTGCAATAAAAATGCCAGTGAGCAACCCTCTGAAATTGCAATAGTTATTAGTTGTCGGAGATAATAATTCCAGAGTAAAATACCAAACTGGCACACTGTGAGTCATGAAGGCCTGCATCACTATTTGGTCATTATGTTCATGTTTCCTTAATCACAGAACTGGAGGAACCGGGGACGGAGGGTATTCAATAGTTCGAAATTATTATACTTTTTTCGCCTTTGTTCCTGCTTAGGCTTCTGCTTAATCTTTGAGCCCTTGTAGACCAATCCACAAGTCAGGTCGCGCCAGTGCTCGTTCTCAGATTTAAATGCAGTATAAGTTATTTGACTTCACAACCGTATAAGATTCTCGGGGGACAGAGCCGTTTATGAGAGCGGCATAGAGATTCACATCATATTGTTATCATTAAGAAAAAGATAGCCTCCGTCCCCAGTCGCCTATCAGGTGGCCAAGGTGCTCTCGATTCTGGTGTGGTTCGACCAGCACAAGAAACAGCCGCCTCAATAATCAGTTTCCCGAGCGGACCATCAGCACTGAGCCGGCTGCGTTGTTGGCCACTTTGTCGGGCAGGGAGCCGAACAGCCACTGCTTTACGGCCCACTCTTCTGATGCGCCGATGATGATGAGATCGTGTTCATCCGCAGCGTCCACTATCGCCTGACCCACGTCCGTAGCGATGACCACGGAGACATCGGCGGCAACCCCAGTGTCCTTCAAGGTGTCGCGCACAAATTCCTCGGCAAAGCCTTGAAAGAGCTGCAGGCTTTCTTGATCGAACTCTGACTTGGCTTCGGCGTATCCCTGGCCGACCTGCACTGTCATCGCCGTGATCGCTGCGCCCCACTGTTCAGATAGCTGCTGGGCCACCTTGAGCCCCAGCTTTGTATGGGGACCGCGGCCTACCAGGACCAGTATGCGGCGCACCTTGTTCAACCCATTGTCCTTGAGCACCAGGACGTTGCGGTCCGCTGCTTTGACCACCCCGGTGACATTGGCGCCCCGCACCTCGCCGCGCCAGCCCAGTAAAATGAGCTCTGGCTGCTCCAGATCTGCCACGTTGAGCAGGGCTGACGGCACGTCGTGGGCCACCAGGGTGTTGGCCCGGGCGCGGATCCCCTGTTTGCTGGCCTGCCGGGTCGCCACGTCGAGCAGGGTTTCCTGTTCCCGGCGGGTCTGTTCAAATGCTATCCGGCCCGCCTCCAGGGGGGTCTGCACGGGAACGCTGACCACGTGGGCCAGGTGTAGACGGGCCTTGCTTGCCTTGGCCAGAGCAGTGCCCACCTTGAGCAACGACCCCTGCGTCTCTGGATTGGCCAGAGGCACCAGGATGACCGGAAAGGCGTCTTTACGAGCTGCTACGTACTCTTCGGCTTTGGCTGCCAGAGACATGATCACTTTTTGCTTGAACAGGATATTCGATGCACCGGTAAGCGTGGTGCGCTTGCGCAAAAAGAGGACATACCAAATCAGCGCCCCCGCGACGATACCCATGCCGATCATGATCGTCGGCCGGCTGGTCAGGCTCATCACAAAAACGCACCCTAGAAGGCCGATGATCGGCACCACCGGGTAGAGCGGCGTTTTAAAACTCGGTTTGTACCACTCCAATTTGACGTGGCGCATCACCATGCAGGCCAAGGAGATAAAGGCGTAGAGCAGGAGACTCAAGAACGCGCCGACCTCGGCGATAAGCTCCAGATGGGTGCCCAGGACCACCAGCAGGACCATGGTCAATCCGCCGGTCACGAAGATCGAGCGGTACGGGGTTCTGAACCGGCCGTGGATCTGATTGAACCAGTCGGGCATCAGCCGGTCCCGGCCCATGGCAAAGCTGATGCGGGAGGCGGCCATGATGCTGGCGTTGGCCGACGAGACCGTGGCCAGGATGCCGCCGAGCAGGATGATGGTGTACCCGGTCTTGCCCATCAGCTGGCGGGCCAGTTCCATCAGGACCGTCTCTTCGGCCATGGCCGGGTCGTTGTACTCGAGCAATCCGACAACGCAGAATTCCACGGCGCAATACACCACGGTCACGATGACCACGGAACCGACCACGGCCAGGGGCAGGTTGCGGTCCGGATTCTTGATCTCCTCTGAAACAGCGGCGATCTCGGCAAATCCCATAAAGGTGACAAACAACACCGGGGTGACCACTAAAAATCCCTGGATACCGATCTCCGGAGGGATCCAGGGGGTGACCTTGTCCATATCGACTTCGAAGATCGCGCGCACAAAAAATACGACCAGGGCGATGAGCAGCCCGGCCACGATGACGTTCTGCGTGCCCCCGGCCTCTTTGGCGCCGATGAAGTTGAGACCGGTGAGCAGGGCGGTCATGAACAGGGCCAGCCAGACGTGGGAGATGGGCAGGACATCTGAGATATAGTAACCAAACCCGATCATATAAAAGGCCGAGGCAAAGATCAGGCTCAGCCATAGGCACCAGCCCATCACCGAGCCGAGCATCGGGCCAAAGGCCCGGACAATGAACAGGTAGCCGCCGCCGGCCTGGGGCATGCCCGTGGATAACTCGGACATGCACAGCGCGATGAGCACCGCCACCAGGCCGCAGAGTCCAAAAGCAAACACCACGATTGGTCCGGCCTTGGCCGCGGCGATCCCCGGCAAAACAAAGATGCCCGCGCAGATCATCGTGCCGATGCCGATCGACAGCGCAGCCCCGAGGCCCAGCTCCCGCGCCAGCTTGGCGCCGGTATCTCCGTTTGGATCGGCTACTTGGTCGTTTTCACTCATTCACCAAGCTCCTTGTTTCGGCGTACGTAGCACAACCAGCCCCACTCTTGAACCACAAAGTCACCACCGCCTGGATCACCCGGCTGAGCGCTTTTGGACTCGAAATGTCAATCGGCCTAATCCCCAGATTCACGAGGAAAAGGACAATTCTGATGGGTGTTATTAATAAGTGCCTCATAGAGCTGAAAAAAAGTATCTTTGCCGGCGCGAATCACTTTACGGAAGATGTCTCGTCCACACCGCTGGTCGATGGTCATGGCCATTTTGCCACCCACGCGATACCATAGACGGACTTCACCACTCATCTTTCCGATCAGATCAATCAAATCTTTGTGCTCAATGTGGCGAGTGGGCGTGCTTCGAACAGAACGGTAGTGTTTGAAGTACTCTTTTTCCAGTCGGGCAATAGTGTCAGCGTCGGTTAATGCAACGTAGTCGGAGTCTTTGTCCAAAGCCCCGGAAACTTTGCGGGCGTCGTATGCAGCATAGACAGCAGTGCCCTCTAAAAACGTTAAGTATTGTAAAACCGCAAACAACTCTGTTGTCGTTTTGACGTCCGAGAGCATAGGCATTGGGTGATGGTGCATCACTCCGGTGTGATGCAATTCGTGAATGCAATAAAACCACACCTCTTCCGGATTGCTTTGAAATTTTTTGTGGGCCACATTGACTGAAGCGTCTTTTCCAGAAGCCACGCCGATGTCGAATCCCCACGTGAAAAATAGTTTCCCATCTGATGGCAAGGATTCTGGCAAATACGCCTCGGTCTCACGAACACATCGAGCAGCGCTTGCTTTATCTCTTCTAAGATTTTCGACCAGTTGAGTCACTGCCTCCACTAAGTCGTCTTTTCCAGAATCTTCAAGCAGTTCTCGGGTTAGCGACATGGCGGTTGTCTTGGGAGTCAATCTGCCGGTAATTCCACCGTGACGCAATAAGTGGATAGTAGCATCGGTATCGGCAACTTTTCTAAAATTCGATTCCGTTGGATTACTAAAATAAAGAAGACTCTTTCGGACATGATCAAAATTAAAACGCTGATCTGAGCGTACTTTTGTTTCATCGGAAATAAGCAGTGGTGAAGTTGACCCACAACCGTATAGTATTCCGAAAAACAGGGTAATAGACATGATTCTCATCGTAATCTCAACTCTAACTCTGAAAGTCCTCACGCTGAAAGTCTCCCCTCCCACTGAAAGCAGGGGATAAGCGGCATAAGAACCATCTTCTGCCCACCGGCTGTGTCCTGTCAATCCAGATGATTCAGTGCAAGCGGCCGATTTGAGCGGCCCTCGCCCGACGGTCGACAATACCACTGCAATCAGCCAAAATCTGATCCAATCGAGATATATCGGATTACGAACTGATCATGTCTGGGCTCTCCACTGAGGTGCATCTATCGTTCGAGGGTGGTGAGCGCAGACGATTATGTCTGAGTAAAAAAGTTAAGAAAACAGGTCCGTCCCTGAGTTACTGAAGAAAGCAGGTCCGTCCCTGAGTTACCCAGAGGAAAGGAGTCAGGGTCCCCCGGCAGAGCCGGGGGTTTACCTCATGAAATTAAGAAAAAATGTCTCACGGGCCATTATGGGGTGTCGTTATGGGGTGCCCGAGCCCGAGGTGTGTTCGTAACTGGCTGATTTGTATGGATAATATTTTTATTAGTGTCAAAGTCGTGACCAGCTGATAGAGAGATTAAAATGATGCCAAGGCCTGTTCAAATCACTATTCAGTTATCTCTCCTTTCTGGACTCGTCACTATGATGGTCTCCCTCAGTATTTATGCGCAAAATGATTTGGGAAACGATCCGAAGGATGACATTTTGACAGCAGATGAGGCCAGTCTACCAGACGCCGAATGCCAGCCCCCTTGTCGTGGAATATTCTTATGCGATAATGGGGTATGCATAACCCCGTGCAGGTCTGTTTGTAGTCCGGGAATGGTATGTGATCTGTCAGGGAAATGTATTTCACGTTCAGACAACAAAGAGATTCCACAAACCGTACCTGTTATTCAGGACCGGCGACCAAAGGCAGCCGCGGCGGCTGTATCTTCAGATGATATTGCATTACTAGCTGCTCTTGAAGAAGAACGGCGACTGGCAATGATGAAAAAGAGAGATAGAATTCGACGATTTGCTGTATTGGTTAACCCTCTCGCTTTGGCAACATCACTTCCCCTATATTCGTTTGTATCGATACCTTTGAATCTTCAATTTGGTTGGCGCTACGCTGGATTAGACATCTTATTGACCGGTATCTTTGGCGAAATTATGGGCATGGCAGGTGAGATGGGTGTCCGATTGACTCCACAAGGAAGAGGATTGTCTGGCTTTTATATAATCCCACGTGGCGGCATTCTGGCCGGAGATATTGATACGACATTTTTTGTTAGTATGGAGCTAGGCTATGCTTGGATTATAGGCGCCTTTGCACTCAACTTAGGAGCTGGAGCTGGCTACTCTAGTGTGATTGGTTTGTTGCCGCTTGGCAATGTTAGCTTTGGATTTGCTATCTGAAAGGAGCACGCTCAATGGCAAACACACAGATAAAAAGGATAGGTTATAGTTGCTTCGCAGTGCTTTTTTTGCTTGCATCGGAGAGCACGTGCGCAGAGATCGCGAACATTGAGCATTATGGATTAACAAACAAAGCTGGTCTTGGTGTGAGTGAAATGAAAGTGCTCGATAAGGTCATTTCATTAACTTTCGCTCAACTTCCTAAAGATCAATTTCAGATAGTATTTGTTCAAAATCAAGATACACAACCTGACTGCGATAACCTATGCTTAAATGAAATGGCGAAAGAAAGAGGAACAACGTGGCTATTGCTAGGTTCAATTGCCCCTTTTGGAGATGGATACGTGATTTTGATGGAACTCTATAATGTAGAGAACGGGCAATTGCATGCGAGTGCCACTACTGGACCGCAGGGAACCCTGGAGGCGCTATACGTTGCAGCACAGGACGCGGCCACCGACTTACGAGACAAGTTACTACCGTTGCCCAAACGCGCCGATAGACCTGACGAAACAACGGCGCAGATGGCCTTTGATCAACCGGTCGTGCAGCAAAGCGAAAGTCTCAAATCAACAGTGATTGGCATGATTGAGATCAACTCAACACCTCCAGGCGCGAGCGTGTATGTCAGTCGAGACGAGGACGAAACTGGCTCGTTGGAAGGACAGACGCCGATAATCAAAGAACTGCTCCCATTAACCTACTGGGTTACAGTAAGACTAAAAAATCATGATGACATTCAAAGACAGATAAGAATCGACCCCTCGGAGACAATAACCTTGAATCTCGATATGGTGGAAAATTATCCGGCTAATCCGTATAAGGCGGCTGGGCATGTTTTTTTTTGGACTGGCTTGGGTATTTTTAGTTTCGGCTTTCCAGCGCTGGGTATAGCAAGAAGTAAGGGCGTGACCTACCAGGAGAACCTCGATTCTAGTGCAAAACACAGTTCGCAAGTCTGGGCGGGTGTGATGTGGAGCAGCTTTGGTTTCGGGGCTGCGCTCATGTCGATCGGCCTCTGGGCCTGGTTAAAATCACCTGGGGACAAAGAGTACTACGAACGTAAAAAGGACAATCCCCAAATTTCTTTGTCGCCGACGTCTGTGATCTATTCAAGGAGGTTCTAAATGCATTGGGTATTTAGAAGTGTTTGTGTTTTTATCCCAGCGGTTTTTGCCAGCTGCAATATATTTTTTGGAGATGTAGGAGAGGAAGGTGGCGATTGCTCTGATATTGGAACCTGCAATGGAGAGCTCGTCTGCAATTTTGGTGAATGTACCCAGAGGCTCCAGCTGGGAGATAAGTGCGAAGAGAGTCAGCAGGAGAGGATGATGTGTCGGTACGGCGATAACTTGTGTATATGCGAGGATGGCCTCTGGTGCATAGATAGCGTTTGTATTGAGGCGGGGGATAATGGTCAGCCCTGCAGATTCAGTTATAGCGACGAGGATTGGGGAGCATGCAACAGAGGTTTAGGATGTATAGACGGGATCTGCGTTCCCGCAGGAGATGAAGGTGAACCTTGTATATACTACACATCCAATCATGAAGACGACCGGGGTCACTGCGAGAAAAAATTGGAGTGTATCAAGGGGGTTTGTACGCAGGTCGGAGGTGAAGATCAACCCTGCGCCGACTACGATGAAGATTTCAACTACGGGGATTGCGACGACGGATTGGAATGCATACACGGTATCTGCCTCCCCGATTGAAGTGATTCCGCGAAGCGTTAAAAGAATAAAGACTGGGGTTTTCAACCCTAGGGCTAAGGTTTCCAATCTTAATCGCTCTAACGGATCGGCTTTACGACTCTAACTGAAGAGAGAAGGGGTCAGACCCGTCCTATTGACCTTAATCAATCAGTTCCGCTCGAGTTGCCGCTCACAGACACTCGAGTTGCCGCACTCGAGTTGCCGCTCACAGACCCTGAATATTTGTCAGTAGAGAGAAGAGGTTAAACTGACTGCGTTTGTGATCATTTATCGGTTAGGTGCTTTGAATTGCAGAATAAGGGA
>JAAUYD010139069.1_pt1 | contig 51095 bp, 51 predicted proteins | sample 7278101 | NCBI WGS metagenome assembly JAAUYD01 (sample SAMN14350128, study PRJNA611818) | marine sediment metagenome | isolation source: surface marine sediment (0.6m) | place: French Polynesia: Moorea | collected 2018-08
CCCGTCGTGTTGCGGTGATACTCGGGGTTAGCCGGGTTCTCGAACTGTCGAGCCAGGAACCAGCCGTGTTGTTCGGCGAGCTCTTCGGCCTTGCGCACCATGCCGCTGCCGCGCTCGGCCGCCGGCGTGAGAATGACCTTGGCACCTAGGCCACGCATGACCTTGCGGCGCTCGATCGAGAAAGAATCCGCCATCGTGGCAACAAACGGGTGGCCCTTGGCCGCGCATACCATCGCCAGCGCGATACCGGTGTTGCCGGAGGTGGCCTCAACCACGGTCTGCCCGGGTTTCAGCAGACCCTTCTGCTCCGCGTCGTTGACGATAGCGAACGCAAGACGGTCCTTGACCGAGGCCATCGGGTTAAAGGACTCGACTTTGACGAACAGCTCGACGTGATCGGGCCCCATGCGATTGAGTCGCACGACGGGCGTATTACCGATTGTTTCGAGAATGTTGTTGTAGATCATGTTCTTATTCCTTTTCCCCAAGCTTAGGCCGAGCCGGCAACTATAGCCAGCCCGCCATCGCGTCAGAAAGACACTTGATTTCTGCCTTTATAGCTTTTCGTTATATAATTGCGAAACCAGCGTGCCAACCCGTGTCCGGCACCCGATTGAAACTGACAGGGACGTTCGCGGTCACATATGGGAACCCCCCGAGTCCCACTGATTACCCATGAAGCTGCAACAACTCAAATACCTGATCGCGATTGTCGACAACGGCCTCAATATAACGGCCGCTGCTGAACGCTTGTACACGTCCCAGCCAGGCGTCAGCAAACAGCTCAAACTGCTCGAGGAAGAACTCGGTATGCAGTTGTTTACGCGCAAGGGCAAGAGCCTCGGCGGCATCACGCCAGCCGGCGAGCGCGTTATCGAGCGAGCCCGAGTGATCATGCAAGAGGTAGAGAACATTCGCAGTCTCGCCTCCGACTACTACGAAGAAGAGACCGGTTCGCTGTCGATCGGCACGACGCACACTCAGGCGCGCTACGTGTTGCCGGAGATCATCGCAGAGTTCCGTAAACGTTTTCCGAGTATCAGCCTCAACCTGCACCAGGGTACATCGGAGCAAATCGCCGACATGGTCGCAGCGAACAAGATCGACTTTGCGATCGCAACCGGATCGACGGAGCTCTTCTCAAACCTGTTGCTGGTCCCCAGCTATCGATGGGACCGACAGATAATCGTGCCGAAGGGCCACGAGCTCACGCAGCTCGATCGCAAAATCACGTTGCACGACCTCGTCGATTATCCACTCGTTACCTATGTCTTCAGTTTTGGCGGCCAGTCTTCATTGAAACGCGCGTTTGCTGACGAAGGGCTCGAGCCCAACGTCGGTTTCACGGCTCGCGATGCGGACGTAATCAAGACCTATGTTCGTATGGGCCTCGGTGTCGGTATTGTCGCTAGCATGGCTGCCGATTGTGCCGACCGTAAGGATCTCGAGGTGATCGACGCCGAGGGCCTGTTCCCGCGCAGCACGACGTGGATCGGCTATCGCAAGGATGCGGTGCCACGCAAATACATGTTCGACTTCATTCGCCTGTTCGCCCCCTACATCAGCAAACGCCAGTTGGAAGATTTGCGGCGGGCCACAACGCAGAACGCTGTCGACGCACTGTTTGCCGATACCGACCTGCCGCTACGAGACGGCTGCAACGAGAACATCACCGCCGCGGCCTGATTCTGCAACAGTGGCAAACGGACAATGCAATTGCGGGGCAATCAGATTCGAGATTGCCGCCGACATTTCTGATGTGTTCGTCTGCCATTGTTCGATCTGTCGACGCTCAAGCGGCGGCAACGGAATAGCAGTCCTCGTCGTCAGCAACGACGATTTTCGATGGACAAGCGGTCAGGAACTCATTACGACCTGGAAGAAACCGGACGCCGACTGGCAGACATGGTTTTGCAGCGCGTGCGGGTCGCGCTTGCCCGGCATTAACGATGAGACCCGGATGTTCGTGCCGGCCGGCTTGATATCCGAGGGAGGCGAAAATCTCGCGGTACGACACCACATCTGGGTCGACTCGAGAGCATGCTGGGACGTGATCGGCGATGCCGGAAGACAGCACCGCGAAGCGTTCGGACGTTGAGATCGCTGCCTGGCTAAGGCGCCTCAGCTCTGACTTTGGGCTGTCGCCTGGGCTCTAGCACATGCCGGTTCAACTGGGCGATTGAATTCGACACTGTCTGTATGAGATGCGCTTCCTCGGGTCCGGCCAGCGACATGAGTTGTTGTTCGTAGACCGGAACCTCTTCGAGCCTCCTAGCAACTTCCCCGACATTATTGATGCGGTCGTCGAGCACGGTATTGAAGTAACCGTCCGGGAAGAAACTCGCCACCGAGATCCCCAGTATGTATGCCATGCGATTACCGCGCTCGCTGTTCATCTCCATGACCATGACAAACAGTTTGTAATCGGGATTCTCATCGGTGATCTCGACATCACCCAGACTGCGTAGCTCGTTACGCAGGTACATGCCGATGCGCTCCCTGGCATCCTCGTCGGGCACATTCACGTCATAGGCAATGCGAAACGCCGGCTCGGTCTCTTCCTGTGCGAACGCTGATATTGCTGCCAAAAACATCAAGGCGAGTGCAACAATCGATCTCTTCATGCGCGCCATCCTCTGTCCGGGTTTGACCGATTCTAGACGCCCGGCGCGACACGATGCTACAACGGTCAGGATTCCGTCCAGCAATCAAGGTTGTCCATGGGCTTCATCCCCTTCGCTGCATTCCTCATCGGCTTCGTTGAAACGCTGGTCGTATTCGGCCTGTTCTGGCTACCGTTCCGGTCATTCAACGCCAGTCCGGTCGTTCGCAACTGGGTGACCTATGTTGCGTCGTTCCCAGGGGTCTTTGTCGCGGCCAGCGGCTGGGTAGGCGTCGTCGTTCCGATACCTACCCTTATCGGCGCTCCCCTGATGTTAATGACCGGTCAGCTTGATGGTGTCAGCGATGCGGGTTGGTTTCCGGCACCGTTCATGAACTACGCGCTGGGCTTTCAGGGACCAACCAACGTCGTCATTGCGTTCGTCGCCGGCGAGCTCGCCTTGCTCATATCGTGGATCGTTGCTGTCCGGCTGATCCACACCAAGCTTGGTGCTCGCTAGGACTTGTCAATAGATCCGAATGCCACCGTGACGTTTGCGGCTGCGGTGGTCTGTGTACCAGAGTCCACCCAGGAAGCCGAGCAGGAGCATGACCACGAGCGCGCCGCCAACCCAGGTGATGGGCAGGGCGCCCTTGTAGCGTGCCTTGAGATCGTCGATCGATGCGTTCGCTTCCTGAAGCGAAGCAATCTCGGTCCTGGCCGTCTCGAGGCGCGCGTTCAGGTCGCTCGTCTCGGTCTGGAGGTTTTCGATCGTCGCAGCTGGCTCGGCGAATGCGGCCTTGGTTTCTTCAAGTTCCGCTGCCAGCGCATCGCGCTCCTGCATCGTCTCGGCCACGATGAGCTTGGCTGGCTTGTCATCGACAAGATACGCGGTCTTGACCCAGCCCTCGGTGCCATCAGGCAGGCGCACATTGGCGTAGTTGTTGGTGCGAATCAGTATTTCCATCGGCTGGCCGCTCTCGAGGATACGGAACGCTCGATCGCTCGTATCTTCCGCATTGTGCAGGCCAAGCCTCAGATTATCCGTGACGTACGCGGTTTCCGCGGCCGCCAGGAGAGGAAACAGTGCGAGTAGCCCAAGTATCAGACGCATGTTGATCTCCAGTAGTCGTCGCGAGTGTACTACAAGCGCTCGGGCCTGCTTTGTGACCTATTGCTCGTACAGCCAGCGCAGCAGGGTTTCCTGGATTTCATCGCCCGGGCCGCGGTGGACATCGTTGAAGTTCTGCAAGACAACCACCGCGTACCGACGACCCGAGCGGCCTTGCAGGTAGCCGGCAATGGCCGCGACGTGGTCCAGCGAACCGGTCTTGAGGTGCGCCTTGCCGACCAGGTTGCTCTTGCGAAACCGGCGCGACAGTGTCCCATCGAGGCCGGTAAGCGACATGGACGACAGGTACTCCGGCATATACGGCTGCCGCCAGGCAAAGCGCAGCAGGGCTCCCATGCCGGCCGCACTGATCCGCACGTCCCGTGACAGGCCAGCGCCGTTATCGAGCCGGAGCTGCGGGATCTCCAGCCCGCGTTCTGCGAGCCAATCGGCTATGACTTCGCGCCCGCCGGGCTCGGTGCCCGGCGCGCCGAGCACTTCGGCAGAGAGCGTGAACAGCAGGTGCCGGGCCATGACGTTATTGCTGTGTTTGTTGACGCTCGCGATCATTTCGGCCAGTGACGGCGATTTGAACGACATCAGCGGCTCAAGCGTCTCATCGATGATCTCATTGCGCCATGTGCCATCGAACTGGCCGCCCGACTCTGCCCACATCGTATCGAACACACCCCAGGCGAACTCATTGTGCGACAGGACAGTGCGATCCATCGCATACGCTTTGCAGCCGCTCGGAAACTTGCCGCTAAACGTCACCTGGTCGTTAGCGTCGTTCATCGTCACGGTAATACCGCGCTGGTAGCCCCGGCAGCTCCCCGGGCGCGTCGTCAGGCGATTGTCGACCTCCAGATTCTCGAGCTCCGGGTCGAGGCGGACACGCACTGCATTGCCATCCGGTTCGAACCAATAGCGAACAACCTTGAAATTCATTAGCAAGGCGTTGGGGCCAACGTTATAGGCGCGCAGCGGCTGGCGATCGAACGCGGCGGGATCGTACTCGCCAACGTCAAAATAACTGTCGTCGAGCAGCAAATCCCCGTTTATGTTCGTCACGCCCGCATGCTGGATATCGCGAAGCAACTGCCAGACTCGCTCGGTAACCAGGAACGGATCGCCATATCCCCGCAGGCCGAGGTCGCCGTCCAGCGTCCCGTCGTTAATGCTGCCCAGCGCATAGACGTCGGTCTTCCAGCGATAGGCGGGGCCGAGCACATCCAGCGCAACGAGCGTCGTCAATAGCTTCATGGTCGAAGCGGGATTGCGCGGTTTGTCGGCCATCCATTCGAGAACAACCTCGCCCGATTCGACATCCTCGACATAGATGCTCAGCGAGTCAGCGGGGAGCTGGCGCAATTTCAAGAGCGACCGCACGCCAAGCGGCAGATCTTCCTCAGCGGCAAACAGCGGCGATACAAACAGCAGCAACGTTACGAGCCAGACCGGTCTCATCCTTAACAGCCTCATTTCGTGGGTCGCGAAATCCGATAGGTCCTGATGCGGTCTGCAAGCGTCGTAGGCTTAACGCCGAGCAGCTCGGCCGCCCCGCCGGTGCCGGAAACTTTCCAGTTCGCCCGCTTCAGCGCCTTCACGATATTGGCTTTCTGCAGATCACGCATCTCTTTGTCCGTGAGGATATCGTCTTCGCGTATCTCCGACGAAACGGTCTTTTCAATATCGGCGCTGATGCCGGGCATGGACAGGTCCAGCCTGAGTACTTTGCCCGGCGACAGGATGACAGCGCGCTCGATGACATTCTTGAGCTCGCGCACGTTGCCCGGCCAGTCATACTCTTTGAGGTTTGCAGCCTGGCTGCGTGTCAGGGTCATCTGCTCACGCCCGAAGTCCTGGCAGGTCTGCTCGAGAAAATGCTGTGCCAACTGCACGATGTCATCCCCGCGTTTGCGTAATGGGGGAACCTCGACGGGGAAGACACTCAGACGATAGAACAGGTCTTCCCTGAAATCGCCATCAACAATGAGCTTTTCGAGATTGCGATTCGTCGCAGCGATAACTCGCACATCGACGGAACGCGTCACGTCGTCGCCGACGCGCTCAAACTCGCTCTCCTGGAGCACGCGTAATAGCTTGCCCTGAAGCTCCATCGGAATCTCGCCGACTTCGTCGAGGAAGATCGTGCCACCGTCCGCGAGCTGGAATCGACCAATGCGATCGCGATGCGCGCCGGTGAACGCGCCCTTCACGTGACCGAAGAACTCACTTTCGAACAGCTCCTTCGGAATCGATGCGCAATTCACTTTGACGAGCGGGCCATCGGCCCGCGGGCTGCGATTGTGAATGGCGCGCGCGACGAGTTCCTTGCCGACGCCGGACTCACCCTGCAGCAGGACACTGGCCGGCGTTTCCGCTACGGCTTCAACTCGCTTAAGCATGCGTCGCAATGACTGGCTCGTGCCGACAATACGGCCGAAGTTCATTGCGACATTGACCTCTTCGCGCAGGTAGTCGCGTTCGAGCTGCAGCTCCTCGCGTAAACGCGCGTTCTCGGCAAGGGTGCGTCGCAGCTCCCGCTCAGCACGGTTGCGTGCTGTGACGTCCTTTGATGCAACCAGCATGCGATCGACATCGCCGTCTTCGGCATGGTGCGAAATCGCCGACATAACGAGGTCAATCGTCATGCCGTCTTTCGTCACCATCTGTCGCTCGAGGTTGTTAAAGTCGCCCTCGCCGATGAGTTCCTGCAAGCGGCCATCGCGGTACTTACGTTGATCGGCAGCACTCATGAAATCGGTGATCGGGCGCCCGAGTACTTCGTCGCGCGTGAAGCCGAGCTTGTTGAGCCAGTGATCCGTGACAGTCACGATACGCCCGTCGCCATCGACTGTGTGCAACATGGCGGGCGTTGAGCGGTAGAGAGTGCGGTACTTGAAGTTGGCGCGCGCCTGGTCGGACACCTCCGAGTACATCGCAATAGTGCGGACGAACTCACCCTCGCGATCGTATTCGATGAATGCGTTCGTAATGCAATCAACGATCTCGTCGGTCGCCGTTACAAAACTCACCGGCGTGTTCTCGAGCTTGCCGCGCCGCCGCATGGCCGGGCGCAGCTCTTCTTCAATGCGTTCCGCTGTCTCGGGCGTAACGAAATCCTCCGGGCGTTTGCCGATCATCTCGTCAAGTGTGTAACCGAGGCGCTCCAGCATCGCGTCATTGACGTCGAGGTAAGTGCCGTCCTCGGCAATCGAAGTCGACATGACCGGCGCCTTGCGAAACAACCATTCATAGTCTTGTGGAGTGATCATGCGTGCATTCTATACGAGATTTCGTAACTTATCTTACGGTTTTTCGTGATTTACGAAAAACCGTAAGCCTGTATTCTGGGTTAACTTATTGAATTATATAGATTTACGAAGTTGGCACGCCTCGTGCAATAGAGATAGCGAAGACGGTCGAAAGGCCGACGCAGAATTGACACTTGATTGAGGAAACGACGATGAAATTACGCAATCTGGAAAACCACCTCGCGCTGCTTGGCGCAGTGGTCGTCCTGATCGGCGTTTCCTTTGCCGCGGAAGATGCCCTTGCAAAGGAAACCCGGGACGTCAACAACACGGCTGTCGCCAACGATGCGGCCGCCAGCGCGCTCAAAATCGCGGAAGAAGCCAGCGAATACTCTGCAGCCCGCGCTGCTGAGGCACTCGCGATGGATGTGCTAACGGACCTTGAAATCCGGCACGGAGACACTAAATCTAGATTGATTGTAAGCGACGAGTAAGCCTCGTTCGCACAATCCCCTTCCGGTCAAGTGCCGGCCAGGCTCTTCTCTCCCCCCCTGACGACCTGGCAGGACAGACCGGAAAACGCGCCGGCAAAGTTCGGCGTTAACGGGCCTTCAAGGCCCGGCGGCAATTCCCCCCCTGCCGCATTAACTTGGGCGCCGGTTCTCCGGCGCCCTTTCTTTTTCTGCATAGGGAACTCAGTCGTTCGAGACGCGTTGCCGATGGGCTTCAGCTCGCTGTCCAAGGTTATTGTTAGCGCGCGTGCTGATCGATTCGCGCAGGCGTTTGAGCCAGATCCTCGCCCACGTGAACTCGATACTGAGTATCGCAAGGCCAACCGGAATAACGACAAGGGCGGGGCCCGGCGTCACTATCATGACAATACCGAGTAACAACACAGTCGCACCGACAACACCAACCACGATGCGTCGGGCCGCCTTGTACGTGAAATGAACTGCCTTCCTGATCAACCCGCTGGACCTTCGTTTTTGCTGTTCCTTGCCGTAGCCTTAGGCTGATGAATCAGCAAGGGGTTCCTATTCTAGCGCTGCTGGCGACTACATTGCTCGTCGCAGATGCGGCCATAGCAGACAGCTCTGTGGTCGTCGCTGCCCAGGAGAGCCGGGTCAGCGTCGCACCGCGTAACGCCCGCCTCCGGCTCGTCAATCTGCCAACCATCGAATTCGGGCTGCGCGCGGCGATTCGCTGCAGTGGCGTGCCGACGTCGCTGACACTCAGTATTTCTGACACATTCGAGTCCATGGACGCAGAACAACTTGATGGCCAGCGTGCCATCGAAACCACCCTCACCGTGCCACCACGCCAACTCGCCCTCGCAGCATCACGTCAATTCTGCGTCAGAGACGATGGCAACTCCGTGAATGAACTGCTTGTGCCTGGATTCGTGACGGCGCACGCTTCCTTGCGCTGCGACAAGGACGGGGTGTCGACGATGCACTTTGCGAGCGCACCGCTGCAGCTCAGGCTGGACTGCGAGAGACCGCAGGCGAACGATAATCAGGACGCGTCCGACGATTCCTCAGACGGCGTCGACATGTAGCGCGACAGGAAATCGAGCGTCTTATCCCACGCATCCTGAGCGGCATCGGCATTGTAGTTTCGGCCTGTCGGATTCGCAAACGCATGGCCGACCCCGGGATAGATGTGAATCTCGTTGTGTCGCTCGAGGCGATCGAGCGCATCGCGGAAAGCATTCACGGAATCGACCTTGATGCCACTGTCCTCGGCTGCGAACAGGCCGAGAATCGGTGCGGCGACCGCGGCGAGTTGCTCCTCGTCGTCGGTGACCCGACCGTAGTAGATGACGGCGGCGTCGAGTTCTTCACCAAGCATCTGCGCTGCGTTCAGCGACCAGGCACCGCCGAAGCACCAGCCGAGCGAACCGATGCGCGGCGCGCCTGCCGTGCTCAGGAACTCCCACGCCATACGCAGATTCTCGCGCGCGGCGTCGGGATCCTCGACGACTTCAAGCATGAGATTGCGCGCGTCCCCGGGCGTCTCGGCCGTCTTGCCCGCGTAGAGGTCGACAGCCAGCACCATGTAGCCCTCAGCCGCGAGACGGTCCGCCATTGCCCGCACATTGTCGTTCAGACCCCACCACTCATGTATGACGATCAGCGCAGGTAGCGGCTCAAAGACATCTGCCGGTACACTGAAGTAGCCATAGACGAGCTCATTGTTGACCTCCGCATAGGCCAGCTGCGGATCGGAAACGACGGGGCGACGCGGCGCTTGCTCGGCCGCAGGACTCGGCTCAGTCGTGTCCTCGGCGTGTTCGCGGGACATCGCCTCGACATTTTCGCGACCTGCTGCCTTGTCGGATTCGTCGCTGGTATCGGCCGACCTGTCGCAGCCGCCCAGCAGCAAAGCGCTCGCGAGCAGCGCCAGGAAAAATTCCTGGTGCCTTAGCCTGACTGTCACCATATGCTGATCCTGAAGTACTTTGTCTGGAGCTAGTGTAATCCAATTCCGGAGCCGAAACTTGCCATGAGCTACCTGGGCGAATCGCTGATCTTCCTCCTGGCCGCCGTGATCTTCGTGCCGCTGAGCCGCCGGCTCGGCTTTGGCGCGATTCTCGGGTACCTGGCGGGCGGCATCATCATCGGGCCGTATGGCCTCGCGCTCATCACCGACGTTGACCACATCCTGCACTTCGCGGAGCTCGGCGTCGTCTTCCTGTTATTTGGAATCGGCCTCGAACTGAAGCCATCGCGACTCTGGATTATGCGCCGTATGGTATTCGGCCTCGGCCTGTCCCAGGTGCTCCTCAGCGCCATCGCAATCGCCACCATCGCCTGGGCATTCGGAATTCCTGAGAGAGCTGCGGTCGTGCTCGGCCTGGTGCTGGCGCTGTCCTCGACGGCGTTCGTCCTGCAGATGCTGGCGGAGAAGAAGCAGCTCAGCACAACCCACGGTCGCGCCGCGTTCTCGATCCTGCTGTTCCAGGATCTTGCCGTCATCCCCCTCATCGCGATTCTGCCGCTGCTGGGCGCAAACGCCAGCTTCGACGCCGGGGTCGACGTTATGCAGATCGCGCTGATGGTGGGCGTCATCGTTGGACTGATCGCCGCGGGCCATTTCCTCGTGGGCCCCGTACTTCGCATCGCGGCGAGTTCAGGCATTCCGGAGATCCTCACGGCGACAGCCCTGCTGGTCGTCACCGGGTCGGCGCTGCTCATGCAGGTCGCGGGAATGTCCATGGTGCTTGGCGCATTCATCGCCGGTATGCTGCTGGCCGACTCCGAGTACCGGCACCAGCTCGAGGCCGACATCGGCCCATTCAAGGGCTTGCTGCTCGGACTGTTTTTTATCGCGGTTGGCATGAACGTGCACATCGAGCTGTTGCTCGAAATCCCCGGACGCATCCTGGTTATTGTCGCGTTGCTCATGGCGACGAAAGCACTCGTGTTGTATCCGCTCGCAAGGCGCTTCAGTCCGTGCGACACGCGTGACTCACTGAAGCTTGCGGCGCTCCTTTCTCAAGGTGGCGAATTTGCGTTCGTCTTGTTTGCGATCGCGGCCGCAGAGCAGGCGCTGCCGATGCCGTTAATCGACGAAATGATCCTGGCCGTTGCGGTTTCGATGATGCTGACGCCATTTCTTTACATGCTTGCGGAGTGGCGCGACCGCAAGGAGGCTCGGGAGGAGGCGGCCATTTCACACGATGTCCAGGATGATGGTCACGACGTGATCATTGCGGGCAACGGGCGTGTGGGGCAGATCATCGGACGTATGCTCTCGGCCAGCGGCAAACGCTTCACGGCGCTGGAACGCGATGCCTCGAAGGTCGATTTGCTGCGCCGCTACGGCGCCAAGGTGTACTACGGGGACGCATCGCGCCTCGACGTGCTGCGCGCTGCCGGCGCCGAGCGTGCGACGGTATTCGTGCTGGCCATTTCGAACCTCGAGGACTCGATGGTCATCGCCGAAATGGTAACGAAGCACTTTCCGAATGTGACCATAATTGCACGTGCCCGAAACAGGCGTCACGCCCACAGACTGATGGATATCGGCATCACATCGATCTTTCGCGAGACGTTCAATTCCAGTATCGCAATGAGCGAGGAGGTCCTGACCAAGCTGGGACGTTCGCGGGACGAGGCAAAACGCACGGCTGAAGCGTTCAGTGAACACGACGCCCAGCTGCTACTCGACCAGCACGGGATACACGACTCTGAGGAAATGCTGATTCAGTCATCGCGAGACACGAAAGAAGAACTCGAAGAACTCTTGCGCGCCGAGCGAAACAGCTGATCGCGTCAGTCCCAGTCGTCCTCGTCGTCCCACTCCTTTAGCTTGCTCTTGTCCACTTCCTTCCATTGCTGTTCACTTAGGCGGTTGTAGTTAATCACCTTGGCAATGGTGTAGACGATGATCGCAGCGATCATGATCAGTATGAGGATCAGGCTCTTGGGCATCGACGTTGCATCACAGCGCAGTAGAAACAGCAGCATAGCACCGCAATGAGCGACGCGCCGACACGGGCCGGTCTGTGGCAAAGGACGCGCGAGTTCCTGCGCGAAGCGCTGCGCGACAACGATGAGGAATTCACCAGCGGCCCGATCAATCGGGCCCTCGGGCTGCTCGCCATCCCGATGATGCTCGAGATGGCAATGGAATCGATCTTCGCTGTCGTCGACATCGCATTCGTCTCACGACTCGGTACCGACGCAGTTGCCGCCGTCGGCATCACCGAGGCGCTCGTCACGGTGCTCTACGCGATCGCTATTGGCCTCGGCATGGGAATCACGGCGATGGTCTCGCGCCGCATTGGCTCGCACGACGTCGAGGGCGCGGCACGAGTGACCGGACAGTCCATCTGGGTCGGCCTGTTGATATCGGTCGTCATCGGCATCTTGGGTGTTACCTATGCCCAAAACCTGCTCGAAATCATGGGTGCGTCGGAGGGGGTCATCAGGCAGGGCGCGGGCTTCACGGCAGTGCTCCTCGGCGGCTCATTCAGCATCGTGTACCTGTTCCTGCTCAACGCGGCTTTTCGTGGCGCGGGTGACGCCACGGTCGCATTGCGATCCCTGTGGATCGCCAACGGCATCAACATCGTGCTCGACCCCTGTTTTATTTTTGGCCTGGGGCCGTTCCCGGAGATGGGAGTCACCGGAGCTGCCGTCGCGACGACGATCGGCCGCGGCATTGGCGTCGCTTACCAGCTCTGGTTCCTGCTGAACGGTCGTGGCCGCCTGCATTTCGCGGCGAAGCATCTGCGATTTCACGGTGCACTCGCGTGGCGCATGGTGCGTATCTCGTTCGGCGGTATCGGCCAGTTCCTGATTGCGACGGCCAGCTGGATTGCGCTGATGCGCATCATCGCGATGTTCGGCAGCTCCGCTATTGCCGCCTACACGATCGCCCTGCGCATGATGGAATTCACGTTCCTGCCGGCCTGGGGACTTGGCAACGCCGCAGCCACCCTGGTCGGCCAGAACCTCGGTGCCGGACAGCCCGACAGAGCCGAAACCTCCGCTTGGCTTGCCGCGAAGTACAACGTCATCTTCATGACTGTCGCGGCAGTTGTCATGTTCGTGTTTGCGCACACGATCACCGGCTGGTTCGCGCTCGATCCGGAGGTACTGCGACTCGGCACGAATTGCCTGCGCATCATTGCTATCGGTTTCCCGCTGTACGCGATTGGCATGGTCATCGTCCAGGCGATGAATGGCGCTGGCGACACCGAGACACCGATGACCCTCAACCTTGTCGCGTTCTGGTTCGTGCAGATTCCGCTCGCGTTCATGCTTGCAACGAGAACGTCGTTGGCTGCCAACGGCGTCTTCATCGCCGAAGTCGTGGCAGAATCCCTGCTGACCATCATGAGCATCATCGTGTTCCGGCGCGGTGGTTGGAAAACGCATGAAGCCTGACGCACCGCTCGTCGAGATTCGTAACGCCACGATCTGGCGCGGCACCTCGCGCGTCTTCGACAGCCTCGACCTCGTGATTGAACAACACGAGCGCGTCGCGATCGTGGGACCGAACGGCGCAGGCAAAACGACGTTGCTCAAGGCCATCAATCGCGAGCTCTACCCGGTCGCGACGGACCACTCAGTGTTCCGCATTCTCGGACGCGAAACCTGGAATGTCTGGGAGCTCAGAAAGCACATCGGTGTCGTCTCGCAGGATCTGCAGCAACGTTACACGCCGACCACAACGGCGCTCGAAGTTGTCGTTTCAGGCTTCCATTCGAGCATCGGCGTGCACGGCGTCCTGGCCAACCGCGTGGAGCAAGACCAGGTAGCCGCCGCGCGCGAAACACTCGACAAACTCGGCGTCGGCGACCTCGCCTCGACGCCGCTCAAGTCGATGTCGACGGGCCAGCAGCGCCGTTGCCTCCTGGCTCGCGCCCTTGTGCACCGGCCACGCACCCTGATTCTTGACGAACCGACTGCCGGACTCGATTTCGCGGCCAGTTTCGATTACCTGGGGAGGATCCGCGAACTCGCCAGGGCGGGACGCAACATCGTCATTGTCACGCACCATCTCAATGAGATTCCGCCGGAGGTCGACCGGGTCGTCCTTCTCGATGAAGGTCGTATCGTCGCGGATGGCAGCAAGCAGGATGTCCTGACGGCCGATCGCCTGTCGAGAATCTACAAAACACCCATCCGCGTCGCGGAAATCGACGGCTATTACCTTGCTTACCCTGGAAAAAGCGCGAAAACGTGACCTGGTAGGCTTTCGGGGGCACCCCGTCAGGCATATCCTTTGCCTTATGTCGAAACCGGTCCGCAGAATCATCACGAGCACGCCGCTCATTACGATGCCCGCACTCGCGGCCGACGCGGGTGCACAGACTGGAATCACGAGTGTCGGTCCGGCTTTCTTTCTCTTCACGATCGCGGCTGCACTGCTGCTCACGCTGGTCTTTCGCTCAGTGGCAAACCAGGTCGCACATTGGGTGACAGGCAGGATCGGGCAGATCAGGATTCGTCGGGCACTTGCCAAGCGCAGCCCCGACGTTTTGCATGATTTCATCCTGCCTGGCGCCTACGGCGGACTGGCAAAGGTCGACCATGCAATCCTGACTGCGGGCGGCATCCTCTGCATCCGGACGAAGCACTTCAATGGCATCGTTTTCGGTGGTGAGGAAGAAGCACAGTGGACCAACGTCGATGGCACGCAGCGTCGTCGCTTCCTGAACCCGCTGATTCAGAACGAGGGTCGCACGCGCGCGCTGCGCAAAGTCGTCCCGGACGTACCGGTCGACAATCTCGTTATCTTCACGGGCTCGGTCGAATTCACGTCGCCACCGCCGAGGAATGTCATTCACGTTCGCGACCTCGAGAGCTACGTTGCGAAGCATGTGTTCGGCCCGAGCCGCATCGAGGACTGGGACGCCGTCTGGTTGACAGTCAATGCCGCTGTGCTGAGAGATGCAGCAGCCCGCAAGGACTTTGCCGCTCAAATCAGCTTCGGCTAGTCGGTCAGCGACACGCCTCCCTGCAATCGATGCTTTATACTCGGTCGCCAACACCGGGCTGAGGCGCGCTGCATGGATAACATACTAATAACATCACCCATTGGCGTACTGGCGGTACTGTGCGTCGTGGCCGCGTTTTTCTTCCTGCTCGCGCAGGTGACCGACGCGAAGCTTTTCAAGTACCTCCCACCGCTTCTGTTCATCTACGCAACCCCGGTCGTCCTGAGCAACCTCTCGATCGGCGGTTACACCGTGATCCCGAGCTCATCGATCATCTACTCCGGACTCAGCCAGTTCGCACTGCCAGTGTTCATCGTATTGATGCTTATCAAGGTCAACGTCCCGGCCGTCATCAAGGTCATGGGCAAGGGCGTGCTCGTCATGCTGATGGGCACGGCTGGCGTCATGGTCGGTGGCGCGGTGGCCTACCTGGTCGTTCACGGCTGGTTGCCCGATGACGCCTGGAAAGGTTTCGGTGCGTTGGCCGGTAGCTGGATCGGCGGCACAGCCAACATGCTGGCGACATCGCAGATGCTCGAGACCCCAGAGGCACAGCTGGGGCTGGCGATCGTCGCCGATAACGTCATCTACATCGTCTGGCTGCCGCTGCTTCTCATGTCCCGTGACTTCGCGGACAAATTCAACAAGTGGGCGCGGGTGCCGCCAGAGCGGCTTGCGGCCATGGATGCCGCAGCGGAACTGCATGCGGAAGAAGATGAGGCGCCGACGATGCCGCAGTACCTGTACCTGGCTGCCGTCGTTCTTGGTGTCACGGCCGTCGGTCACGCACTGGCACCGGGACTGACAGTGTGGATCGCAGAGAACACCGCTCTCGCTGACGTCTTCTCGGAGACGACAGTTCGCATCCTGCTCGTGACGACAATTGCGCTCGGGCTGTCGACGACTCCTGTATCAAAACTGCCGAACTCGACGGCGATGGGAACCGGACTCGTCTACATTTTTGTCGCCGGCATGGGTGCTCGTGCCGAGCTGGCCGGCCTCGCTGATGCGCCTGCGTTTGTCGCCGGCGCTTTCATCTGGATCGCTATCCATGGCCTGTTCATGCTCGCCGGCGCATGGCTGTTCCGTGTCGACGTGCACAGTGTCGCGATCGCCTCGGCCGCGAATATCGGCGCGGCCGCCTCAGCGCCGATTGTTGCAGCGCATCATCGGCCCAACCTCGTGCCCGCTTCTATTCTGCTCGCTCTACTCGGCTATGCGCTGGGTAACTACCTCGCGCCGATGACCGGGTATCTTGCACGGTGGATTGTCAGCTAGCCTCTATGTGGCGACTTCGCGTCATACAGGCAGCAACGGTCGCCCTCGCCGTGATCGTCGTTATCGCGATGATCGCTGTGTGGTTGTGGCGTGACCGACCCACGATGGAAAGCACAGGATGGGCATTCGCCCCGCCGCCGCCCGAAAACTCGGCTTCGGTTATCGTAACCTGGCTCGGCGTTACCACACTGCTTTTCGACGACGGCGAAACGCAGGTACTCATCGACGGTTTCTTTTCTCGGCCGACGTTCTCGGACTCGCTGTTTCGCCGGCCCGTGGTCAACGACGCCGCAACAATCAACTTCGCCATGCACGAGTTCCGGATGCGGCGCCTCGCCGCAATTATCCCGGTCCACTCGCACTTCGACCACGCGATGGACGTCGGCGCGATTGCGAACCGCTCGAGCGCGTCTGTGATCGGATCGGAGTCTACGGCGAACATCGCCCGCGGAGCCGGCGTCCCTGAAGACCAGATCATTGTCGTCGAGCTTGGCCAGCCGTATCAGTTTGGCGAATTCAGGGTGACCATATTGCGTTCAAAGCACGCGCCAATCGGTTGGCGTGGTGACCCGCCGATACCCGGGACGATCGACGAACCGCTGGCTATCCCGCAGCCTATCTCGGCCTGGAAAGAGGGTGCGAGCTACTCGATCGTGATCGAGCATCCGCAGGGAACGACCCTGGTACAGGGCAGTGCCGGGTTCGTCGAGGGTGGTCTGGACGGCGTCAACGCCGACGTCGTCATGCTCAGTATTGGAGGACTGACGACGCTCGACAAGGATTATGCCGAGCAGTACTGGCAGGAGCTGGTAACGACGACGGGCGCCACGACCGTTTATCCGATCCACTTTGACGACTTCACACGACCGTTCGGCGAGATCGTTCCCGGCCCGCGTTTCCTCGGTAGCATCGAGAAAACGGCCGAGTGGTTTCGGGAGTTCCAGAAGACCTGGGATACCGACAGCAACATCCTGTTGCCTGAATTCGGTAAGCCGATCGCGCTCTACGCGCCGCCGCCCACAACCTGATTCGTCAGCAGGTCAGCGAGATCGCGCTGGCCCTCTATCAAAGCGAGTTTCTCGCTCCGCGGCAGTTTCTTGACGCGGTACTCGAGCTGCGAGGCACGCGCGCGGTCACCGGCGACCTGGCTGAACACGAGTTCGATGGGCCCGCGACCGCGCAGGTACTTCGCACCACGTCGCCCGCTGCGATGTTCCTCGAGTCGTTTGGCGACGTCCGTCGCGATGCCCGTATACAGCGTGCCGCCAGTGCAACGCACGATGTAGAGGCTGTACTCGACCGGGGTCAACGGGACAGTCAGGCGTTGCCGCCGACCAGCATATCCCCCAGCACCCGAAATGCACCGACTTCAATGGCGTCGAGATTCTCGGTCGTCTCTGACCAGGTGAGGACGATATCCGATATGCCATCGAGCTCCTTCGCAGGCTCACGCAAATGCAGCGTCAGGATGTTGCCCGTCAACGAGGCTTCGCGAATCAGGTTGTGGCCACCGAACTGCTGCTCATTGATCTCAATGTAGATCGATTCGTCGAAGTCCTCTTCGATCGTGCGCATCAGCAACAAGTAGTCGTTGATTTCCCCGATTTCGGAGGTCTTGGCAAAAAACAGCATCGTCGCGTTGTCGCGCACGTCGAATGACACTGTGTCGTATTGGCGGCTGTCAGTCATGCGATCTCCGACTGTCTAGAGTCTGTTGTATCAGGTCGTCCTTCTCTTGCCAAATGTCACCGAGCCACGTGTGGACACGACGCCGGAACTCGCGATCGTTCTGGTAGTCACCGTCGACAAGCCACGGCTCGATTGTACGCTCACGCACATCGACGAGCACCTCGACGTGCCGGCCGCAACACATCTCCCAGAATTGTGCCGGACCATCCGGGTAGACGAGCGTCACATCAAGCACCCCATCGAAGAGCTCCCCCATCGCTGACATGGCGACCGCAAAGCCACCGGCGCGTGGATTCAGCAGGTGACGGTACGGTACGTTGCGCTTGTCGCGTTTTGCTTCGCTGAAGCGCGTGCCCTCGACAAAGTTGATAACTGAAGTCGGCGTATTACGAAATTTGGCGCAGGCGCGGCGCGTCGTTTCGAGATCCTTGCCCTTCATGTGCGGGTTCTTCGCAAGATACTTGGTCGAGTAGCGCTTCATGAACGGCATATCGAGCGCCCACCAGGCGATACCGAGAAATGGAAACCAGATCAGTTGCTGCTTGATGAAAAACTTCAGGAACGGCACTCGCCGGTTGAATACCTTCTGCAGAACCAGGATGTCGACCCAGGTCTGGTGATTCGCCATGACCAGGTACCAACGATCACGTCGCAGACCTTCAACGCCGCGTGGTTTCCAGTCGATGGACGCAAAGGTAGAGAGATTGGCGGAGTTGATCCCAATCCAGATCTCGCCGATAGCCATCAACAGCCGCGTCAGCCAGCGACGGAACGGCGCGATGGGCACAAGAAGCTTGATGATTGCGAGAATCAGGATTGGCACGAACCAGAAGATCGTGTTGATCGCAAAGCCTGCGAAAACGAACAGGCCACGCAGGTGCCGAAGGAAAGATCTCAAGTTACTATGCTCTACAGGAACAATACGCATTCTATCCTGAGCCATGGCCCAACGCATGACAGTCGACAAAGCCCTCGCAGCCGTCAAGGCATCGGCTGACGGGCTGTATGGCGTCCTGCTCGAGCATGGCACCATGGAGCTGGGTTTCTACCGGCCCGTCGGTAACGATGACCAGGACCCGCACGACCAGGACGAGATCTACATCGTGCATACGGGTACCGGCGTCTTCGAGCTTGACGGAGAACGCATCGAGTTCGGGCCCGGCGATGCGCTGTTCGTGCCGGCCGGGGCGGCGCACCACTTCGTTGAGTTCAGCGAGGACTTCACGACCTGGGTCGTGTTCTGGGGGCCGCCGGGCGGAGAACGTTGAGCATCGCGGAACTCATCTCGAGTCCGCTCGCCCAGGACCCTGCCTATCACGTCTTCGCGGACCAGCGAGCGCTGTTCAGCATCCCGCATTTCTGGAACGTCGTCTCCAACCTCGCCTTTCTTATCGTCGGCGCGTGGGGTCTGCGTATCACAAGTCGACGAGCCGAGGACCCGCTCTATGCGGCCTGGCTTACCGTTTTCATCGGCGTCTTCCTGACCGGCCTCGGCTCAATGTGGTACCACCTCGAACCGGTCAATGAATCGCTGTTCTGGGACCGCCTGGCGATGACGATTGGCTTCATGGGGCTCGTCGCCGCTGTGCTGGGTGAGTACATCAGCAAGCGTCTCGCGATCCGCCTGCTGCTGCCGCTGCTCGCCGTCGGTACGGGTTCGGTCGTCTACTGGATTCATTCCGAATCGCTCGGCGTCGGAGACCTTCGGGCATACGCGCTCGTGCAGTTTGTGCCGCTCATTGTGTTGCCGCTGATCATAATTGTGCGCCTGCAACGCAGCGATCTGAGCAAGTACTTTTTTATCGTATTCCTGGCTTATGCGGTCGCGAAAGCCGCCGAAGTCTATGACCTCGAGGTTTACCGGACGACACAGCTGATCAGCGGCCACACGCTCAAGCACCTGCTCGCGGCATTCGGATTGCTCGCGCTCGTCATCGGCCTGCGAAGGAGACAGCGTGGCTAGACGCGAGACAACCTACGCGGGACGCTGCCATTGCGGCGCCATTGGCTACCGCTACACGGTCGCGACACCACCTGCCCATTGGGCAATCCGCGCCTGCCAATGCCGCTTCTGTCGTTCGCATGACGCTCTGAGTACCTCGGACCCGACCGGTACGATCGCTTTCGAAGCATCCAGCCCCGACCAGCTGCAGCGCTACCGCTTTGGGCTCAACACCGCGGATTTCCTGCTGTGCCGGCGGTGCGGCGTCTATATCGGCGCCAGCATCGACACGCCGAAGGGTCGTTTCGGGATTATTAACACGCGCGCCCTGGTCGACCCGCAGCCATCGATGTCGAAAAGTGACCCCATCAGCTACGACGACGAGGACACCGACGGTCGCGTTTCAAGACGCGAGGAGCGCTGGTCGCCGGTGACCGTGATTCCCGAGTAGAATCCGGTCTTTCGACACGTTAACCTACGGCCCGCTTCACGTACTGCAGGGTTTATGACGATGACCGCCAAACGCATCGACGGCAAGGCCAAAGCCGAACAACTGGCCGAGTCCATTACGGAACAGACGGCCGCGCTGCTCGCGGATCACGGGATCAAGCCCGGGCTGGCCGTGGTCATCATCGGCGAGGACCCGGCAAGCCAGGTCTACGTGCGCAACAAGAAACGCCGCGCCGAAAGCTGCGGTTTTTATTCGGTGCAGCACACGCTCGCCGAGGACACATCTCAGGAAGACGTGCTGAAGCTCATCGACGAGTTAAACCACGACGATGCGATCCACGGCATTCTCGTGCAGCTGCCGCTGCCCGGGCACCTCGACGAGCAGACCATCACGCAGGCGATCGTGCCGACGAAGGATGTGGATGGTTTTCACTTCGTCAATATCGGAAAACTGACCGCAGGCCATACCGCGGACGCCTTCGTGCCCTGCACCCCGGCCGGTTGCGCTCTGATGATCGAAGACGAGCTGGGCGATGACTTTTCCGGCCTCAACGCCGTCGTTGTCGGCCGCTCGAACATCGTCGGCAAGCCCATGGCGGCCTTGCTGTTGCAGCGCAATGCGACCGTTACGATCTGCCACAGTCGGACAAAAGACCTGCCGGGCGTCGTCCGGAATGCAGATATTGTGATCGCGGCTGTCGGCCGTCCCGACATGATCAAGGGTGACTGGATCAAGCCAGGCGCAGTCGTTATCGACGTGGGCATTAACCGCGTCGAGAAAGAAGTCGATGGCGAGATCAAAACCGGACTGACCGGTGATGTCGACTATGACGAGGCTCTGGAAGTTGCAAGCGCCGTGACACCCGTCCCCGGAGGAGTCGGACCGATGACGATCACAATGCTGATGTTCAATACGTTGCGTTCAGCACGGCTTGCCGCCGGGCTCGAAGCCTGATCGCCGCTACGTGACTGCTGCAGACTTCCGCACGATTTGGATCAAGCCGGACGACGCGTCGGTCGTCCAGATCATCGACCAGCGGCTGTTGCCGCACGACTATGTCGTGCACGACTTGCGGACCTGGCGGGACGCCGACACCGCGATCGCAGACATGTACGTTCGCGGCGCACCGCTGATCGGCGCCACGGCCGCCTGGGGACTGTATCTCGCAGCATTGGAGAACCCGACATCTGCTTTTGTCCGCGATGCGGCTGAGCGATTGCTCGAGTCGCGGCCGACCGCGGTGAACCTGCGCTGGGGCATTGAACGGATGCTCGCGACTCTGGAGACCGCAAACGATGAGACTCTGGTCGATACGCTGCGCAAGGAAGCCCAGACGATCTGTGACGAAGATGTGGAGATCAGCCGCGGGCTTGGCGAACACGGTGTGCGGCTGCTCGAGGAGATCGCCGCGCGAAAGAGCGGCGGCACGGTCAACGTATTGACGCACTGCAATGCCGGCGCGCTCGCTACAATCAACTACGGTACTGCAACGGCGCCGGTCTACTTTGCGCAGCAACGCGGCATCGACGTCCACGTCTGGGTTGATGAAACCCGCCCGCGCAATCAAGGCTCGCAGCTGACCGCCTGGGAACTGGCTGAGAGTGGCGTGCCGCACACGCTGGTCGTCGACAATGCCGGAGGGCACCTGATGCAGCACGGCATGGTCGACATTGTCATCACGGGCACAGACCGAACGACGCGCTGCGGTGACGTCGCCAACAAGATTGGCACTTACCTCAAGGCACTGGCGGCGTCCGACAACGACATTCCGTTTTACGTTGCGCTGCCGTCCACAACGATCGACTGGCACAGCCGCGACGGGATTCACGAGATCCCGATCGAGGAACGCGACCCTGAGGAAGTCAGCCACATCTACGGCGTTCATGATGGCAAGCCACTACGTGTATGTACGACAGCCAATGACACACCGGTCAGCAACTTTGCATTCGACGTTACGCCTGCGAGGCTTGTGACGGGCCTGATAACGGAGCGCGGTATCTGTCCCGCCTCGGAAGAAGGGCTGCTCGGCCTCTTTCCCGAGATGCGCGACAAGTGACCTACGACGAAGGCTATATCAAGTACGAAAGCGCCTGGGCCCCCGGGCCGCCACCGGCAGCTGCCGTGGCAGAGGAACTCGATCGTTGGCGTCATGAGTTGTTTGTCCTGGGACTCATTGGTTACGACGGCGAGCACGAGGTCGGGTACGGCAACATCAGCATCCACGCCACCCAACCGGGCCAGTTCTACATCAGTGGCACCCAGACCGGGCACCTCGAGCATACCGACCGATCTCACTACACACTGGTTACGTCGTGCGATATTCAGACCAATCGAGTGACTTGCTGTGGTCCGGTCGAAGCTTCGTCAGAAGCGATGACCCATGCCGCCATCTACCGGGTCAACCTGGGAATCCGCGCTGTTGTGCATGTGCACAGTGCCGAGCTGTGGAAGAGCACACAGGGCGTCTTGCCGACGACCAATCCGGCGGTCGCATACGGTACGCCGGCAATGGCCGATGAGTTCAGACGGCTGTACGTACATGGCCACCTGGCGGACGTCGGTATTGCGGTGATGGCCGGTCATGAAGGAGGCCTCATCAGCTTCGGTGCGACGCTGGAACACGCCGCGACCCGGATTCTCAGCCTTGCGCGTCGGTCGATACCGGCACGAGGTTGAAACGGAACGTCCGGCACGCCTTGATGCCGGACATGGGCGCGTTCTCGCCAATCGGCAACCAGGTCGACTTGCGCACTGCCTTTCGTGACGGTTTCTCGAAAACGCGGTGGGAACTGCGCCGCACCGCGATACGAGTCGGGTGGCCACTGCGCGTGATATTGAAACAGACCTGCACTTCTCCCTCGATACGATCACGACGCGCCGTCCTGGGATAGTCCGGTATTACGGTATGGAGTGGGACGCGGTCCGTCCCGGAGTCGGTTCTTGAAACGTTTTCTGCCGCGCTCGTGGGATCCGCAACCAGCAGTAACAGCGCGAGACTAGTCGTCAGCATCTTCCTGATCGCCATTCATAGCACTGCGGCGCTCATCGATCTCGATGTTCTCTACAACCGGGTCTGTTTCGTCCAGAAGCAGGCCGCGCGTTTCCTTGAGTTTGACCGAGGACGGTCGCAACGCCTGCCCTCGTGCCACATCGGCTTCCGATTCCTCGAACCGGTCCAGACGCAGGTAAACAAGCGCGCGGTTGTTGTAAGCCCGCCAGAATCTCGGATCAATGGCGATTGCCTCATCGCAGTGCTTGAGCGCCACGCGCGGCTGATCCATCAACAGATAGCCTGCGCACAGGTTGGAATGCGCACTCTTGCGCTCGCGGGCACCCTGGGCCATCTCAAGCCCTCGCAACGTCAGTCGTACTCCTTCTTCGGCATCACCGGCGTTGAGGGCCTGGGCCCCTTCGGCAAGCTGCGGGTTTCGCGGCCCAAGAATGGTTCGGTTGTCTTCCTCGGCTGCCACCTGTGACCATGCCAGCAGGACAACCGCGACAAGAATAAACAGCCAGAGATGCAGGGGCTTGAGCTTCATTGCAGCTTCGCGGCGAAAAACTCCAGGGTCCGTTGCCAGGCAAGCTGCGCCGCCTCCTCGTCATAGCGGGGCGTCGTGTCATTGTGAAAACCGTGGCCGACGTCCTCGTAGTCGAAGTTCGTGTACTCTCGCTCTGCGGCTTTAAGCGCGGCTTCGAAGTCCGGCCAGCTCGCGTTGACACGCTCGTCGAGCTCCGCGTGATGAAAGACCATCGGCGCTTTAATTGACGAGGCGAGGCGTGGGTCGGGATGGCGGCCGTAGAATGCGACGCCGGCACCGAGCTCGGGAATGCGAATGGCGAGCTGCATTACCATGCTGCCGCCAAAACAGAAACCAACAGTGCCGACCTGGCCCGTGCCATCCGGGTGACTGGCGAGAAACTCGACCGCCGCGATGAAGTCCTCGGCCATTTCATCCCGGTCACGCTGGCGCTGCAGCGCGCGACCTTCGTCGTCGTTGCCCGGATACCCGCCAAGAGGCGTCAATGCATCAGGCGCGTAGGCCATGAAACCAGCCACCGCGAGACGCCGAGTGACGTCTTCGATGTAAGGATTGAGGCCGCGGTTTTCGTGAATGACCAGAATTGCGGGCAGCTTGTGGCCGGTCGCGGCAGGCCGGGCAAAGTACCCGTTCATGACTCCGGCACCCTTGGGCGAGCCATAACGCTTGTATGACGTGCGTATGGATTTGTCGTCCGGATCGACCTGCTGTGCGAGGGCATAGTCCGGGCTCAGGCTCGCGAGCACCGCGGCAGCCGCCGTTGTCGACGCGGTTATGGCAGCAAGACGATCGAGGAATTCGCGGCGACTCATCTGGCCGTGCACATAGCCGTCGTACAGCTTCATGACGCGGCGGTCATGCCCAGGATTATCGGTCACACTTCGCTCCGTTCGGCTTAGCCGCTGATGTAGTGCTCCAGCTGTTCGATCTCTTCCTGCTGGTCGGAAATAATCGCCTGGACGAGGTCACGCATGGAAAGCATGCCGATGACGGTGTTGTCGGCGACAACAGGCAGATGACGGATGTTTTTTCTCGTCATCATTGCCATGCAATGGTTAACCGTCTGATCCGGCGTCGCGACCAGCACTTCAGCCGTCATGATTTCGCTGACGGTGGTCGATTCCGATGCCCGCCCTTTGATTATGACCTTGCGCGCATAATCGCGTTCCGTGACGATGCCCTTGAGATCGCCATCCTCCATAACGGCCAGGGAACCGACAGCCTTGTCGGCCATGAGTTTGATCGCGTCGAATACAGACGCATCCGGGGCGATCGAGATTACGTCGTCGCCTTTCGCGTCGAGCAGGTGCTGCACGAGTTTCATTCACCCTCCCCTTCGCCTCGCAAGGCGATCGTATTAGGGAGAGTTTACCAGATGCGGTTTAGCCGTCCTGTTCGACCTTGCCGCGTACGTCATTGAAATTGACGCTGCCGCTACCGTCTTCGACGATAATGAGATCTTCGGAGACGTCAGAGACATCAATGCCACCCGAGCCGTCGTCAATCGTCACCGTGCCGTCGACGCTGTCGACCGTGATGCTGCCGGAGCCATCATTGATGTAAACGTCGCCCGACGCATTCTTGACCTTGATCGAGCCGGAGCCATCTTCGAGATTCAGAGCACCGACCGTGTCGACAACGATGGATCCTGACCCATCGTCAATTTTTACGTCGGCTATGAACCCGACTACTCGCATCGATCCGGCACCGTCGTAAATCGCGAGTTCGAGCCCTGCCGGCGCACGCACGACGACGTCGACCCTGCCGCTCGAACCCCAGTCCCAATTGCCATTCTCAAAATCGGCGGTGAGACGGATCTTGCCACCCGAGCGATCCAGTTCGAGCTTGGCTTTCTCCTCGGCCAGCTTCTTCCCCTTGCTGTCGCTGATGACGTCGACGACGATCCGTGCGTCGACTTCGACGGTATCGAAACCCGCAACGCCCTCGACAATCAGTGACCCGGCGCCCGTTTCCAGTTCCAGCAACTCGGCGCCAATGGCGTCAACGGACAGCTCGCGAGTCTCGGTGTATTCGGCCATGGCCGGAGCGGCCAGGCCAGCCAGTACGGCGGCGAGAGCTAATTTGCGCATGTGATTCCCCTTACTCGTTGTGGCGCTTTACTTTAGTTTAGACGCTTGCCGGCAACGATTGGTTGTAAGGCGCTCAGTTCTCTCTTCGAAAACGTGCGATGCGCTCGTCGAGTTGGGCTGCCGGATACCACGCACCGCGCAGCATTACGCCATGGATTCGACTGGCATTGGCGATGTCGGCCAGCGGGTCCGCATCGAGCAGCATGAGGTCGGCGTCCCGACCAACCGCGACAATGCCGCCGTTGCTGCCGAAGTACTCGGCGACCGATGCCGTGCCCGAACGCAGCGCCTCATAAGGTGTTAGCCCTGCAGCAACCAGCACCGCGAGTTCGCGGTGAATCGAGAAGCCCGGCACGCTAAACACCTGCGGCGAATCGGACCCCAGCAGCAGACCGGCTCCTGCCCGCTGCAATTCGAGGAGCAGCCTGCGCCGTAGCTCGATACCGAGTGCCGCCGTTTCCGCATTGAAACCGCGCTCCGCGAGCGTCGCCGTCTTTGCCTCTACCCAGCGCGCGACCGTCTCTGCGGGCATGTATCGCATCTCGGGCCAGTTGCTCAGTATTTCGACCGGCACGTTGTTCACGCGCACTTCGACGAGTATCTGGGTTGGTACATTCCACGTATCCGAACTAGCCGTGGCCGTCGCGAGGGCCAGGATGCGATCCACATCGACCTGGTCGGCGAGGAGGACATCGAAAAAGCCACCGTAGCCGCCCAGCCCGGGACTGGCGGGTGGCATAGCCGCCGCCAGGTAATTGTCGAGGTGGTCGATCGTAGCCATGCCGCTCTCTAGCGCACCTTCAACGCCGACGGCAACCGGGACGTGTCCGGCAAACGGTATGCCGAGCCGATTAGCCGTCGCTGCAATTGTCTCGAATTCTTCGCGGGTGAGACCAGGATGTAGCTTGATGAAATCGTAGCCGGCGGCGTGCTGCTCCTCGGTCATGGTTCGCGCCTCAGCGGGGCCGTTTACCGAGCGCCCGTTGAGCGAAGGCCCTGACGTATAGAGACGCGGCCCGAAGACGTTGCCAGCTTCCAGTGCGTCACGCAGCTCAAGGTGGGATGGCTGGCCGAGCATACCGCGAATCGTTGTGACACCGTTTGCCACGTACAGGCTGAAGTAGCGATGGATATTCGGCGAATCGGCGCGCGGCACATGAGCATGCATCTCGGCAAGGCCTGGCATCAGGTAACGGTCTGTGCCGTCGACAACCAGCGCACCTTCGGGAATGGGCACCTCGTCGACAGGTCCGATGGCGACAATGCTGCCGTCGTTCACAATGACGGTCTGCTGACTCATATGGCGCTCCGCGTCCATCGGTACAACCTGGACATTCATGAACGCAGTCGTTTCGGCGGCGACCTGCGGCACCCAAACCAGCAGGAGCGTGAGAACGCAAAATCTTGCGGTCAACCAGATCAACATTTTCGAACCTTTCGCAGTGTTTCGTCGGCGACGTTGCCCCCGCAGACCAGAACAACGACGGTCTTCCCGGCCACCTCGCGACGGCGCTCCAGGAGCCCGGCGACAGCCACACCGGCGGCGCCCTCAATAATATCGCCCTCGCTATCCATGTAACGCCGCATTGCGTCGGCAATTGCTGCCTCGTCAACGACGATCCAGTCGTCGACGACGGCCTGGTTGAGCGGGAACGTCACAGACCCCTGTTCAACGCCGCCGGCCGTGCCGTCGGACAAGGTCGGGCCGCTTGGCAGATCCAGGATCCGGCCGGCCTCAATAGACCGCGCCATGACTGGCGACGCCAGCGGCTGACATCCGTGGACCCGTATCGAACTGTCATGTTCCTTGAGCACGCTGCCAACACCACCAACGAGCCCGCCGCCTCCGACGGCGACAAATATCGCATCCAGGTCGGGCAGCGATTCGACGATCTCGACGCCACAGGTTCCTTGCCCCGCTACAACCTCCTCATCGTTGTAAGGCGAGAGATAGAATTTGCCGTGCTCGGCGGCGAACGCGCGTGCATGCTCCTCCGTATCCAGGCCATCGGTGCCGAAGTAACGCACGTCGCCACCAAAGTGACGGATCTTGTCGACCTTCGCTGGTGACGTCTGCTCGGGAACGAACACGATGCAGTCGATGCCCAGTTTTTGCGAGGCGCATGCGACTGCCGCGCCGTGATTGCCACTCGAGGCGGCAACACAACCGCGTTCGCGCTGTTCTCTCGAAAGTGTCAGCAATCGATTGCTGGCGCCGCGAAGCTTGAACGACCCCGTCGTCTGGCGGTTTTCGAGTTTGAACCGGATGTCGGCTCCGAGTTCTTCGCTAAACGACGGCGAGCGAATCAGCGGCGTGTGCTCAACAAGGGATGCGACCCGCTTCGCTGCCGCCCGGGCATTTGCCGCAGTCAGTCCAATCACAGGCGGTCGACGCTGAATGTGTCGCAGGTATCGGGGTTGCCACTGTCGAGACCCTTGCGGAACCATCGTTGCCGCTGTGCCGACGTGCCATGTGTAAACGACTCGGGCACCACAGTGCCACGACTGCGCCGCTGCAGCGTGTCGTCGCCGATCGCGCTGGCTGCATTGAGTGCCTCTTCGATATCGCCCGCTTCGATGATTTTGCTGGCACGATCGGCGCGCGTTGCCCAGACGCCGGCCAGGCAATCCGCCTGCAGCTCGAGCCTTACAGACAGCGCATTGGCCTCAGCAGTGCCGACCTGCTGCTTCATTTGGTGCACTCTGCCGGAAATTCCGAGCAGATTCTGGACATGATGACCAATCTCATGGGCGATGACGTAAGCCTGTGCAAAGTCGCCTGGCGCTCTGAACCGCGTGCGCATCTGCTCGTAGAAACTAAGGTCGATATAGGCCTTTTGGTCCGCCGGGCAATAGAACGGACCCATCGCAGCTTGGCCAAGCCCGCAGGCCGACCTCGTCGAGCCCGTGAACAGGACGAGCTTGGGTGCAGCGTAGCGGCGCCCCTGCTTCGCGAAAATGTCGGTCCAGACGTCCTCGGTATCCGCAAGGACGACGTAGATCATGTCGGCCAGAGGGTCATCGCGCGGGTCTACGGTACTCGGTTGCGAACCAGACGACGTGGCGCCTCCTTCCACCATCTGCAGGAGCGGCCTCGGGTCGATGCCGAAATACAGTGCGACGAGAATCAGCACGATCGTGCCAATTCCGCCACTGAGCAGCCTCGGCGAGCGGGCACCGCGCCGATCCTCTACATTGGTACTGCGTCTGCGGCCTTTCCAGCGCATGACAGGCTCCTGTTACCCCGGTCAATCATAGTCGAACACGGATGTCGACGTTTTCAAACACGCAACGGTCACATCTGCTCCTCGATCGGCAGCAGACTCATGAGCTTGGTGCGAAAGCGGCGCCACAGGCTCGTCTGCGGCTCGGTCGTGATGACCTCCTGCACACCCGAGGTCCGCAGCAACCATTGCAGCCTGCCCTTCGGCGACAGCTCGAGCTTGTAGGTGGTCTCGGGCAGCGACTCGAGAATGCTCGTTGCCATATTTTCGGCGAGCGTATGCGAATCAACGGCCACGCCCATTTCGGTATTGATATACAGCGATCGAGGATCAAGATTGAACGAGCCGACAAACAGGCGCTCACGATCGACTGTCGCGACTTTGGAGTGCAGCGTCAGTTTCGTATCCGTAGGCATTGTCTCGAGTCGCGGACGCAGCTCGTAAAGCTCGATACCTTGCCGCAGCAGCGGCTTGCGATAACGCGCATACACAGCGTGCACGCTGGCGTGATTGGTCGACGCGAGCGAATTACTGACGATGATCACGCGGACGCCAGTCTTCGCCAGCGCGCTGAAGAAGTCGACACCCTGTTTCTGCGGCACGAAGTACGGCGAAATGATGATCAGCTCCTGCTTCGCCGCCGAGACCATGCTTTGCAGGTAGTCGATCGTCACACTCGGGCGGCGCCGTACCAGGTTGCGCACTTTGTCGGGATGGTCCTGCACAACTTCAACTTTTGCGCTTACGAGCTCGAGGTTGCCGCTGAGTAGTTTGTCGACGAGCTCGCCGTGCACGTTACGCAGGAACAGCGAGTCGCGGTGATCGGCGATCAGTTTGCGCGCCTCGTGCAACGAGAGATTTACGTTGCTGTGCGCGACCATGTTGTCGAATGCTTCCATCGGTATCGCTTCGGGCGAATTCCAGTATTCGTCGAAACCGTCCGAAACTTCATCAACCGGCGCACCAACAACGAGCACATCCTCGTCGATGAACTCGGTTTCGCCACCGGTCTGGTAGTACTCGTCGGCGAGATTTCGGCCACCGACGATCGTCACCTGGTTATCGACCGTAAAGGTCTTGTTGTGCATCCGTCGATTCAGGATGTTGAAGTTCGCGAGCAGACTGATGAATCGCGAGCGACGACGAGGGAACGGATTGAAGACACGAACTTCAATATTCTCGTGTTCATCGAGCGACAAAAGCCCTGAGTCGACCTCTTCCGTCAGTGCATCATCCATCAATAGCCTGACGCGTACGCCACGATCGGCCGCTCCCGCAAGATGCAGCGCAATGAGGTTACCGCTGACATCGTCCTTGATCAGGTAACTCTGGATATCGATGGTTTTTTCGGCTGTGTCGATCAGGCCGATGCGTGCACCGAGTGCGTCGTAGCCAGAATCGAGGCGATAGACGCCGGCCGTAGCGGCTTCACGCTGCAGCCATGAAGAGACCGCGGTGCCGAGCGCCGTTGAGACCGTGTCCAGAACTTTCCGACTCTCCACGCGCTCGGGCAGCTTGAAGAAGCGCTGGTACTTCGGCGGCAGGCGACTGCCGACCAATGTCGTGAACATTCCCATGCGAAATGGTCGCTCGATCCCTTATGTCATGCGGGTCATTTAACTAAATCAGACTGGCGGAACGGTGTCGTTGCGCGGTCTTTTTTTATGTGCAAGGATCATAGCTCGTTTGACAAAGGCACACCTGTCGAAAGACAGCGTCGCAAAGCCACCGGTCTAAGGGTTGTACCTATGACAGCGGGGCCGCCACTGCGAAAACGCAACGCTTCTCGTGTTGCGCCTCAAGTGTCTTTGGCATCGGCAACAAGCTGGAGACACGGATGGCCTCACCAAGATTTCGCGATACCGGACGTTTCGTACGCCGCACCCCCTCGGCCAAGGTACTCAGGCCGACGACGCTCAATGACCTGATGCGCTGTTTCGACCCTGCCAACCGCGCAGCGACGCCTATTCGCGTACGTGGCTCGGGTAGCTCGTCGACTGACTGCAACGAGAACACCACCGGCACAATCGTCGAAACCATCGGGCTCGACCGCATTCTCAAAATCGATAACTACTACCATACGGTGACGGTGCAGGCCGGCGTCAGACTCGGCACCCTCGTGTCGGAACTGGCGAAGCAGGGACTCGAACTCGACGGCAATCTCGACCAGATGGAACGTACCGTCGGCGGCGCGGTGGCATCGCCTTGCATGGGGCCCGGCATCGGGTCGCGCTCGACCTATCTTTCGTCGCAGGCCATCAGCATGAAGCTCGTGACGCCCACCGGCAAACTGATGAAGGTCACGCAGCAGCAAAAACACCTCCTGAATACGGTGCGTCTCAGCTACGGCATGCTGGGTGCGATCTATGAGGTGACGCTGCGTGTTCGGCCTATTGCGACTTTCTCGGCGAAGCATCGCAGCATGGACATCGATACCTTCGCCAATGTTGTTGATCGCCTCGCGTGCCGTGACGTGGGTATGAAGTTCTGCCTGCTACCGCACAAAGACCGCTTATACCTCGACCTGCGGCGCTACGAGGACGCGCCGGGAAATGCCTGGGACACGCCCTGGAAGATCAAGGATTGGGGCGAGAGCACAGTGCTGCCGAACGTTTTTCGATCGCTTAATCGCGTCATGCCGATACCGGCAGTTAAGTACCGCCTCATGGACGGCATTAGCGCTGCGACGCACGGACTCGTGAACACGCGCTTTGTACGCAACGGCAATAACGTCACAGCAAGTGGCCGACGCCGGCGCCGCACACCGCGTAATGTGCTGCATTCGACCTGGTGTTTCCCCGCGACGGACTTCTCGCTCGTGATCAAAGCGTTCCGCGACTTCTGCCGCCAGACACTTGAAGGCGGAGGTTACCGTAGTGATCTGCCGATCATGGGTTACCGGGTCGCGCAAGATACTTCGGCCGTGCTATCACCGTCGTTCGACGAGCCACTCGTTGCGCTGCGGGTATCTTCGACCGTTGAGAAAGGCTGGGAAGACTTCGTAATCGACCTCGCGCAGTTCGCGGAAAACTGGGGCGGCACGCCGCTCTTTAACCAGTCGCGCGCCATGCGCGCCGAGTACGGCAAGCAGATTTACGCCAATCGTCTCGCGTTCTTCCGCAAGATCCGCGAACAACTCGACCCCCAGAAGCGACTGCTGAACCCGTTCCTCGCACAGTGCTTTGAGTAGCGCTTTGCGCTGATATCAGCGCGTTTCTAGACTCGTTCTCGCCCTGGGCCCGGGATGCGCACGTTCTGTGCGTACCCAGGCGTATGTTTTATATACGTTTTTTCAATGACACATTTCGTTACGCCGAAACGCTGGTGTTTATATATCGATCTGATACTATGCATCGCCCCGATATATAGACAGTGCAGTTACAGGTGTTCGCTGATGGATGTGAAGACAGTTTGTCTCGGCATGCTGACCGATGGACCGGCCTCCGGTTATGACCTGAAAAAAGAATTTGAGTCGTCATTCGCGCATTTTTTTGCCGCGGGCTATGGGTCGATCTACCCCGCCTTGTCGGCGCTTGCCGAAGACGGCCTGGTCGACTGCGAATTGGTACCCCAGGAAGGCAAACCGGACCGCAAGGTCTACGAGATCACGGAAACAGGCCATGCGTTCCTTCTCAGGGCGCTGGAGAACGAATCGCCTTTCCACAAGGTGCGATCCGAGTTTCTTGCGCAGCTTTGCTTCGCGCACCTGATGCGGCCAGAGGTCGTTGAAGCGGTTCTCGACAATCGCCTGTCTGATATCGCGGACTGCCGCAAGGTGCTACGCGAAATTGAAACAACCTACGCGCACGATTGGCCGGAGGGAGCGGAGTTTGTTCTCGGCTTCGGCAAGGCCATTTACGAAGCAACGGAAAAGTACATTAAAGAAAACCGTCACAAGCTGACGGCAGAGCCGGTCGCGACGACCGCGACGGGCTAGAGGAATACATCGATGGAATTGGGCAACTTCAATCGTTACAAGTCCTGGGCTATTTCGGCAGGTATCGCCATAGCGGTTACGCTCTGGCTCCTGTCCGGACAGTTTGGCAGCGACGCTGCCGAGATCGAGGAAGTCGACGCGCCGGTCGCTGCGACCAGCAAGAACGCGGTTCGAGTTCGCACTCAGTCGGCAGAAGAAGTTATGCGCACGATCGTCGTCAATGGCAAAACGGCGCCCGCGCGTATCGTCAACCTGGCCGCGGAAACCGATGGCCGTATCGAGTACATCGGCGCCGAGCGTGGCGCCAGTCTCAGGCGTGGTGAACTGATCGTACGACTCGATGAGCGCGACCGCGCCGCACGGCTTGCGCAGGCTCAGGCGACCGTCAAGCAGCGCGAAGTTGAGTTTGAGGCGCGCGACCGCCTCAAGACAGAGAGCTACGTCTCCGAGGCGCAGTTGCAGGAGGCTGTCGCATTGCTCGAAACGGCGCGGGCGGAACTGAAGCGAGCAGAGCTCGACCTTGTTTATATGGAAGTCCGTGCGCCGTTTGCCGGTGCGCTGCAGTCCCGTATGGTCGAAGTCGGTGACTTCGTATCTCGCGGCGACCCGATCGCGACCTACGTGGATAATCGCACGATCATCGTGTCCGCAAATCTGTCGGAGTTCGACGCACGATACGTCAGCGTCGGTGACACGGCTGAAGCCCGCCTTGCGACCGGAGAGAACGTACGAGGAACCATCCGCTACGTCGCGCCTGTTGCCGATGAGGCTACAAGGACGTTTACCGTCGAACTCGAGGTCAATAATGACGATGGCGCTCTGCGAGCCGGTGGCACAGCGGAATTGCGCATCCCGGCCGAAGCCGTGCTCGCGCACCGGGTGTCGCCTTCACTACTAACGCTCGATGATGCCGGCAATGTCGGCGTCAAGATTATCAATGGCGGCGGCGAGGTCGAGTTCGTGACTGCGGATATTGCGCTGTCCGGAACGGATGGCGTCTGGCTTGCAGGCCTGCCCGAGACCGCGACTATCATCACAGTTGGCCAGGGCTTTGTGTCGAACGGTGCCATCGTCGATGCGGTCCCGGAGGGCGACTCTGAAACCGCCGTTGCGATTATGGGCGGCGAGAGCGACGACTGATGCAGATAATTGAACGCGCAATGATGCGATCGCGCACGGTCGTGCTTTCCCTGCTGGTGATTCTCATCGGCGGGATCGTTGCGTACACGACGATCCCGAAAGAGGCCGAGCCCGATATCGAAATACCGTTTGTCTACGTCAGTATCGATCATGACGGTATCTCGCCCGAAGATGCGGAGCGGCTCCTAGTCCGTCCAATGGAGCAGGAGCTGCGATCGATCGAGGGCGTTAAGGAAATGACCGCCAACGCCTACGAAGGCGGCGCCAATGTGCAGATAGAGTTCGATGCAGGTATCGACACGAAGCAAGCGCTGCAGGATGTACGCGAGAAGGTCGACCTGGCACAAGCGAAGCTGCCTGGTGAGACCGAAGAGCCGACTGTCAATGAAGTGAAGATGTCGCGGTTCGACCCGATGCTCGTGCTTAACCTGGCCGGCGACGTGCCCGAGCGCACGCTGACCACGATCGCAAAGGACCTCAAGGAAAAACTCGAAGGGATTCAGGGCGTACTCGAGGTCAACCTCGTAGGTACACGCGAAGAGCTCATGGAAGTCGTCGTCGACCCGCTCGCCATGGAAAGTTACGGGCTGGACCAGGCGCAGATCATCCAGTTTGTCAGCCGGAACAACCGGCTGGTTGCGGCGGGCGCGCTGCACGCCAGTGAGGGACGCTTCCCGGTCAAGGTTCCCGGCGTCTTCGAGAGTGCGGCCGACGTCCTCGACATGCCGATCAAGGCTGTCGGTGATCGCGTCGTGCATTTCAAGGACATTGCCCAGGTTCGTCGCACTTACAAGGATGCCGAAAGCGTCGCTCGTCTGAACGGTAAACCGGCGCTTGCCGTCGAGGTCATTCAGCGTTCACGTGCGAACGTGATCGACACCATCGCCGAGGTGAATCGCGTCATCGATGAAGAGCGCGCGTACTGGCCTGCGGAAATCGACATCGTCGCCTCGCGAGACAAATCGAAAGACGTCAACGACATGCTGTCCGAGCTGCAGAACAGCGTGCTCGCGGCTGTGCTCCTCGTTTTCATCGTTATCATCGGCATCCTGGGCATCCGCTCGGCACTGCTGGTGGGCGTTGCAATCCCCGGCAGCTTCCTGATGGGCATCCTCCTGATCGGCTCCTTCGGTGTGACCATCAACATGATGGTGCTGTTTGCATTGATCATGGCCGTGGGCATGCTCGTTGACGGCGCGATTGTCGTTACGGAGATGGCGGATCGACGTATGGCGGAGGGTGAGTCCCGCCATGACTCCTATTCACGCGCTGCCCGGCGCATGGCCTTGCCGATCATTGCGTCAACCTGCACGACGCTCGCCGCCTTCGTGCCGCTCGCGCTGTGGCCGGGCACGTCCGGCGAATTCATGAAGTATCTGCCGATTACACTAATCGCGGTGCTCTCCGCCTCACTCGCCATGGCCCTGCTGTTCGTACCGACGCTGGGCGCCATCTTCGGCCGAACAGGCGCCAACACGGACGAAGCGCGCAGGAACCTGGCGGCCGCCGAAACCGGCGATCTTGACGAGGTCACAGGCTTCACCGGCAAGTACATTCGGTTGCTCAAACACACCTTACGTCGACCCTGGCTGGGCGTCGCGGGTGTCTCCGGGCTGCTGGTCGCTGTGTATGCGGCGTTCTTCCTGTTCGGCAAGGGTATCGAGTACTTCCCGGAGGTCGAGCAACCCTTCGGTATGGTCGACATCCGGGCGCGCGGTGACCTGTCAACCGAGGAACGGGATCGCCTCGTTCGGCAGGTTGAGGAGCGCGTACTCGGAATGCCGGAAATCAAGTACCTGTACGCGAAAACCGGCTCCAGCGACCAGGGTTCCGAAGACCAGATCGGCTCGCTGACGCTCAACTACATCGACTGGGATCAGCGCCGCCCTGCCGACGACATACTGAACGAGATACGGGAGCGAACCAGCGACCTGGTCGGTATTCGTATCGAAACCCGCAAGCCGGATCCGGGCCCGCCGATTGGCAAGCCCATTCGTATCGAGTTTTCGTCCCGCTTCCCGGACCTCCTGAACGATGCGGTGAATCGAACGCGGGCTCACCTGAATGCGCACGGCGAGGTCATCAATGTCGAAGACACGCGCCCGTTGCCGGGCATTGAGTGGCAGATCAAGGTCGACCGTGCCGAGGCTGCACGCTTCGGTGCCGATGTGTCGCTCGTCGGTGCGATGGTCCAGCTTGTTACGAACGGCATCAAGATCGGCGAATACCGGCCCGACGACAGCGATGACGAAATCGACATCCGCGTACGTTATCCCGAAGACAGCCGCAGCCTGGCGCAAATTGACGAACTGCGAATCCCGACCGATCAGGGTCAGGTTCCTATCAGCACGTTCATTGAACGCGAGCCGGCCCAGAAAGTTGGCACCATTCGTCGTACCGACATGCGGCGGACGCTCGTCATTGATGCCGACGTAGCGGCCGGGGTGCTTGTCGACGATGTCGTCCGGGAACTCAAAGCCGAGTTGCCGGAGCTCGGCATCGACTCGCGCGTTGGTTTTTCGTTCCGCGGCAGCACCGAGGATCAGCAGGAAGACATGGAGTTCCTCGCACGCGCAATGTTGATGGCCTTGGCGATCATGGCGATCATTCTTGTCACGCAATTCAACAGCATCTACCAGGCCTTTCTGATCCTGACCGCGGTCGTCTTTTCCACCGGTGGCGTTTTGCTCGGTCACCTGTTCATGGGTAAGCCGTTCGGCGTAATCATGTCGAGTGTCGGCGTCATTACCCTTGCCGGTATCGTCGTGAACAACAACATCGTGTTCATCGACACCTATAACGTGTTGCGAAATCGTGGTGAGCGTCCCTTCGATGCAGTCCTCAGAACCTGCGCGATTCGCCTCCGCCCGGTATTGCTGACAACGGTCACGACGATTGTCGGCCTGATGCCGATGGTGCTCGGGGTCAACATCAACCTGATTGAGCGTGATGTTTCGATTGGCGCGCCCAGTTCGCAATGGTGGACGCAGCTGGCGTCGTCGGTGGCCGGTGGCCTCGCCTTTGCGACGATCCTGACGCTTGTGCTCACGCCCAGCCTGCTCATGATCCAGGCAAATCTCGTGAAGCGCTGGAAGGAACGCCACGCCGCGCCGCCGGCATCCGCCAGCCCGACAACCTAGAACCACTCGCGGGCCGGCGAAACTTTCTCGCCGGCCCGCAATCCAAATCCCTACTTCGTGCATCTAATAGTCAAGAAGCGGCGCTATCCGCCGATACCAGGCGCGCAAGTCATTGATTTTTCGTCACCTGGGATCAAATCGGGAAACTGGGCATCTGGCGCTTGCGTTATACCGAACTAGTGTTATACTTCACTACAACACTAAACATGATGGTCTCGGGATCATGAAGAAAACAACACCAATCATTGTCACCCTGACCCTCGCGGGCACCACGATGCTGACAGCCTGCGGCGTTGGGCAGGCCAGCATCTCTGACGCAGAGGCCGTCCAGGCCACGACCCCCGTACCGGTCGAAGTTGCGAATCCATTCCGTGCAGACATCTATGCCACCTATGACGCGACCGCGACGATCACGTCGGACGCGGATGCGCCCGTCGTCGCGCGCATTGGCGGCGAGGTAGTCGAACTGCTGGTCGAGGAGGGCGATATCGTCACCGAAGGTCAGGTACTCGCGCGCCTGGACGGCGAGCGCCTGCGTCTCGAAATGCTGGCCGCGAAGGCCAACCTCAAGCGGGCGCAGACTGAATACGAGCGCAATGTTGACCTGCATTCTCGCGGGCTGATCAGCGCATCGATGTTCGACAACCTGCAGTACGACCTCGAGGCGCTCGAAGCAACCTATGAACTCTCTCGACTGAACTACGATTACTCGAAGATTCGTGCTCCGATCGCTGGCGTGGTCGCATCACGCGAAGTCAAGCCGGGACAGTTTCTCGCAGTGAACGAAGTTGCGTTTCGCATTACCGAAACAAGCGAGCTGGTTGCCTATCTGCAGATTCCGCAGTCCGAACTGCCGAAGTTCTCGCCAGGACACGAGGCCAGCATCGAAGTCGCATCCATGCCGGGAGTTGCCCACTCTGCAACGATCGCCCGGATCAGCCCGACGATCGACACACGAAACGGTACGTTCCGCGCGACGGCTGTCATTGACAACGCCGCGGGCGACCTGGCGCCGGGCATGTTCGGCCGCTTCACGATTGCCTATGAGCAGCACAAGGACGCACTCGTGATTCCAGTTGCTGCCGTGCTCGACGAGGACGACGAGATGACGGTTTATGTGGTCGCTGATAACGAAGTCGAACGCCGCAACATCGATACCGGCATCGAGTCGGATGGCAAGATTGAGGTGCTCGGCGGTCTCGACGAGGACGACGTGATCGTTGTTATCGGCCACTCGGGCCTGAGAGACGGCAGCAAGGTGCTCGCGAGCAACGACGTCACCGACAGTCTCACAGGCTGACGCAAGATGGCGCCGCAGGACCGGCGCAAAGCATAGGGGAGGATTCATGGAGCTATACCGCACTAGCTTGGCGGCATTCGTTTGCGTATTGCTGCTCAGTGCATGTCAGCAGGGCGTCGAAAACGGTAACGATTCAGAAGCCGAGGAAGAGGAAGTCGCGCCCGTCCCCGTAGAGACCCGCAAGCCCGTGCGAGGCGATGTGTACGCCATCTATTCGGGTACCGCGCCGATCGAGGCATTCGCAGAAGCCGACGTGATCGCCAAAGTGGATGGCGAAATCCGTGAGGTACTCGTCGAGGAAGGCGACGATGTGACGGAAGGCCAGGTGCTGGCTCGCCTCGACGGCGACCGGCTTCGGCTTGAGTTGAATGAATCCCGCGCGCGACTCCGCAAGATGGAGCGCGATTTTGAGCGCAATGAAGATCTGCGCGAAAAAGGCCTGCTGTCCGAAGGCGATTTCGAGAAACTCAAGTACGACCTCGAAGCCTTGCGCGCGTCCTATAACCTCGCCAGCCTCGAACTCGACTACACGCAGATTCGCGCGCCCATCAACGGCGTTATATCGGAGCGCTACATCAAGCGTGGCAATACGATCGAAGTGGGTGAGCCTCTTTACCGAGTCACGAGCTTCGACCCGCTCGTGGCATACCTGCATGTGCCCGAGCGAGAATATCGACAGATCTCTAAAGGACAGCCTGTCGGACTTGAGGTCGACGCATTGAACGGGCCGCCGATCATTGCCTCGGTAACGCGCGTCAGCCCCATCGTCGACCCGCTTACCGGCACGTTCAAGATTACGATTGAGATCCGCGACGAAGAGCGCAGGATCAAACCAGGCATGTTTGCCCGGATTGGCGTGGTCTACGACACTCGGGTCAACGCACTGCAGGTTCCCCGCAGCTCGATCGTCGAGGACCTCGGCGAGACCAGCGTATTCGTTGTCGAGGATGGCATCGCTGCCCGCCGTGTAGTGGAAACCGGTTTCAGCAACCGCGGAATGGTGGAGATAATAAGCGGCCTCAATGACGAGGACGATGTCATCACCGTAGGCCAGGTCGGACTGCAACCTGATTCGCCGGTTGCCGTCATCGACGCCGAAACGAGCCTTGCGGAAAACAGCTCTCGCGACGAAGAGAACGCTGAGGAGAGCGCTGATGCGCCGACTGATTGAAATAGCGACACACCGGCGCGTCACGATCATGATGTTCACCGTCGCGATCGCGCTGTTCGGATTCGTATCCTTGTCGCGGCTCGACCTCAATCTGTTACCGGACATCTCCTACCCGACGCTGACGATTCGCACGGAATTGACCGGCGCAGCGCCGGTAGAAGTTGAGAGCCTCCTGACCAAGCCCATCGAGGAGGCCGTCGGGGTCATCCGCAATGTCCGACTCGTGCGCTCGGTGTCGCGGTCCGGCCAGTCTGATGTCACGTTGGAATTTGTCTGGGGCACGGACATGGACGTTGCGGCCGTCGAAGTACGCGAGAAGCTGGACATACTGCTGCTGCCTCTCGAAGCCGCTCGGCCCCTTCTGCTTCGCTTCGATCCCTCCAGCGAGCCAATGATGCGGCTCGCGCTTCGTTACGATGAAGACGCAGGTACGGAGGCGGCTTTGAAGGCGCTTCGACGACTTGCCGAAGACAGAATCAAGAACTCTCTCGAAGCCGTGGAAGGCACGGCGGCGGTCAAGGTAAGCGGCGGACTCGAGGATGAGATCCAGATTCGCGTTGACCAGCAGCGGCTGTCCCAGCTCGGAATCAGTATCGACCAGATTGCCAGCCGCATTCGTGCTGAGAACGTGAATCTGTCTGGCGGCCGGCTCGAAGAAGGCGATCAGCGGTTTCTGGTTCGTACGTTAAACGAGTTCCAGTCTGTCGACGAGTTTCGTGACGCCATTGTTGCCTATGTCTCGGAACAGCCCGTCTACTTGCGCGACGTCGCGGTCGTGGAGCGCGGTTACAAAGAGCGAGAAGCCATAACGCGAGTCGACGGCCTCGAATCCGTCGAGCTGGCGATTTACAAGGAAGGAGACGCGAATACCGTCCAGGTCGCCGATCGAATGCAGCGACGCCTCGAGTCGCTCCGTAAAGAACTTGGGGAGGACGGCATTGAATTGACGACGATCTACGATCAGTCGCGCTTCATATCCTCCGCAGTTGATGATGTAAAGGCGGCGGCTGTCATCGGCGGCATAATCGCGGTGATTGTCCTCTTTGGCTTCCTGGGCGATTCGCGCGCAACAACGATTGTAGGCATCGCCATACCGGTATCCGTTATCGGCACATTCCTGCTCATGTACCTCAACGGGGTCTCACTGAACATCATGTCGCTTGGCGGGATTGCGCTGGCCGTGGGAATGCTCGTCGACAACTCGATCGTCGTTCTCGAGAACATCGTGCGCAAGAAGGAACAGGGAGAAGGCGTTGCCGAGGCCGCCGTGAACGGTACCGCCGAGGTCGCGTCCGCTGTCTTTGCGGCAACGCTGACCACGATCGCCGTGTTCTTTCCCATGGTGTTTATTTCCGGAATCGCCGGGCAGCTCTTCGGAGACCAGGCGTTGACGGTGACATTTGCGCTGACGTTTTCACTGATCGTGGCGCTCACTCTGATTCCCATGCTTTCCGCGCTGAGCATGGGCAGCCGCTATGGTTACGAGAACGTGGAGCCCGCTCCACCCTGGGAGCCAAAGAACATCGTACTGCGCGGGATCAGGCGCGTCCTCGGGTTTGTCAGCTGGCTGTTCAACGCGATAGTGGTGGGAATCATTCGGCTGTTCCGGTTTGTTTTCCATTGGGGCGGGAAAGGTCTTCGCCTCCTGCTCACGCCGGTTACCTGGGGCTTTCAGGCTCTCTACCGGGCAATCGCCGCTGTCTATCCGGCAATGCTCCGTTGGTCACTCAACCATCGCGGCGCCGTTATCCTGGCGGCAATCGCCATTTTCGTATCGACGATGGCGCTGGTGCCAAGGCTCGGCACCGAGTTGATACCCCAGCTCTCGCAAGGCGAATTCAACGTGGATCTCCGGCTTCCGCCGGGTGCCCCGCTTGAAGAAACGGACCGCGCGATACGATCTGCGCAGCGAGCGACGGATGGCATCGATTCCATTGTGCTCGACTACTCCGTCGCCGGGACTGGCAACCGACTCGATGCGAACCCTGTGGATGCGGGCGACAACACGGGCACGTTGAGCGTGTCCCTGGCACCCGGAGCAGGCCGCGCCGATGAAGAAGCCGCGATGGACGCGATGCGCAACGAGCTGTCGCGCATTCCCGGTGTGCAGTACGAGTTCTCGCGACCGTCCCTTATGTCTTTCGCGAGCCCGCTTTCCATAGAGGTCGCCGGCTACGATCTCGATCAGATAGCACGATACGCGCGTGAGATCGAGGCGGCGCTGGCCTCATCAGACCGATTTACCGATATCCGCTCGACTGTCGAACGCGGTATTCCTGAAATCCAGATTATTTTTGACCAGGAGCGCGCTGCAAAACTGGGCCTCGCGGTCAGGGATATTGCAGACCGTGTGGTTGCCAATGTTCGCGGTGAGCTCGCGACGCGCTACACGTGGCGCGATCGAAAGATCGACGTGCTCGTTCGCAGCATCGACACTCGCGAGTCCAGCGTTGCAGAGATTCGTTCGCTCATCGTGAATCCGGCATCCGAGCGGCCGGTAACATTGGATGCTGTCGCGAACGTAATTATCACCGAGGGCCCGGCCGAGATTCGGCGCGTGGCGCAGCAGCGGGTAGCGATCATTGAAACCAACATCGCCTACGGCGATCTGGGCGCTGCCGCGCTCGAGGCCGATAGCATAATCAGACGGATCGCGATGACGGACGACGTTTCGGCCGTCGTTTCCGGCCAGAGCGAGGAAATGTCGGATTCATTCCGCTCCATGCAGTTCGCGCTTGCGCTCGCTGTGTTCCTCGTCTATCTCGTCATGGCATCCCAGTTTGAATCGCTGATTCACCCGTTCGTCATTCTGTTTACTATCCCGCTTGCGCTCGTCGGTGCCGTGCTCGGATTGTTCGTCACAGGTACGACGATCAACATTGTGGCCCTGATCGGCGTAATCATGCTTGCCGGCATCGTAGTCAACAATGCAATTGTGCTCGTTGACCTGATCAATCAGTTGCGCGCACAGGGTAAAGAGCGCTTTGACGCAATCATGGAAGCCGGTGCAGCCAGGCTGCGTCCGATCCTGATGACATCGCTCACAACCGCGCTGGGGCTGCTACCCATGGCGATCGGTTTCGGTGAGGGCTCGGAGGTGCGTGCGCCAATGGCGATTACCGTCATAGGCGGACTGCTGGTCTCGACGCTGTTGACGTTGCTGGTCATTCCGGTTGTTTACTCACTGATGGACCGCAAGCGCAGTCCCGCTGTTGGAGCCGCTGTCGTGGAGTCGCGAGCATGAAGCACACCGAACTGGCCCTGAGGCGTCCGGTAACCACCGTCGTTATCTTCGTTGCGCTCGCTCTCGTCGGTCTCATCGCATCCCGACTTCTGCCGCTGGAGAAGTTCCCGGACATCGAGTGGCCTGGAATCTACGTTGAGATCCCGTATGACGGGTCGACGCCGGAAGAGGTCGAACGACAGATTACTCGACCCATCGAAGAGGCCCTGGCTACGCTCTCCGGCCTGAAACGCATGCGGTCGTGGTCCAGCGAGAACCGCGCCCAGGTGCAGCTGGAGTTCGATTGGGACGAAAGTATGGCGGCGAAGGGCATCGAAGCACGGGCCAAGATCGACGCCATACGTCACACGTTGCCGGAAGACGTCAGACGCGTATTCGTGTTCACAGGATCACTCGCGGACCAGCCTGTTCTGCAGCTCCGAATATCGAGCGACCGCGATCTTGCTGACAGCTACGATCTTCTGGACCGCCTGCTCAAGCGCCGCATCGAACGTATCGACGGTGTCTCCCGAGTACAGCTTCAAGGCGTAGATCCGAGAGAGATTCGTATCCTGTTACGCGCGAGTGCACTTGCGGCATACGGCATCGACGTTGCTGAATTGCGCGACCTGCTGATTAGCAGCAACTTTGCCGTGAGCGCCGGCAAACTGACAGCGGGTGACCAACGTTTGAGCGTGCGCCCCAGTGGCGAATTCAGGTCGGTTGAACAAATTAGAGATCTCGTCATCAACGCAGAGGGCTTGCGACTTGCAGATGTTGCCGAGGTTGATCTGATTACGCCGGAACGAAACTATGGCCGCCATCTGGACCGTAGCTATGCAATCGGCGTCGAGGTCAGCAAAACGACAGGTGCAAACCTCGTTGCGGTAACCGACGCGGTCATCGCGGAAGTTGAGGAGATCGGGAAGTTGCCGCAGATGCGTGGCATCAATATCTTTCCGCTCGATAACCAGGGAGAGAGTGTTCGAGAGTCGTTGTCTGACCTGCTGAACGCGGGACTGGTGGGCGGACTGCTCGCAATCGTCGTTCTGTACCTCTTCCTGCGACAGGTTTCGACGACACTGATCGTGACAGCGTCCGTCCCCTTCTCGCTGCTGATTACGCTCGGCGCCATGTATTTCGCCGGCCTGTCACTGAACATCCTTTCGATGATGGGGCTCATGCTGGCCGTCGGCATGCTGGTCGACAATGCCGTCGTGATTACCGAGAGTATTTTCCGGTATCGGCTTGACGAGAAGGACCAGCCGTATCAGGCAACCCTGCACGGCGTCCGGGAGGTCGGCATCGCGGTACTGGCGGGCACGGCGACGACGATCATCGTCTTCGCACCGATGATCGTTGGCGAGCGTTCGGACATAATGGTCTTCCTGACGCATGTCGCAATCACGATTATCGTGGCCCTGATTGCGTCGCTCCTAATCGCCCAAACACTCGTGCCGATGCTGGCCGCTCGCCTGCCCGTCCCCGCCGAACCGAAGGAAGGTGCATTGATCACGCGCCTGACCAAGCGCTACGAACGCGGCCTCTCCTGGGTCGTCAGGCATCCCCGATGGGCCGGCCTGGGCATAGTGATTGTCTGCATCATCGGCATACTTCCGATGGCGCTGGGTCTCGTAAAGGTCGACATGTGGCCGCAGGATTCCGGCCGCCGGCTGCAGATGCCATACCATATTGAAGGACAGCACTCGGTCGAGACAGTGGAAGCCGCTGTCGACAGGATCGAAAGTTATCTGTTCTCCCGCCAGGAAGAATTCAATATCGAGTCGGTGTATTCCTACTACCAGCAGGATTTCGCCGTTTCGACGCTTTTGCTGACGGACGAAGACGAGGCAACGCTCTCCACGAGGGAAGTGATTGATCTGATCGAGGCAGATCTGCCCCTGATCGCAATAGGAAGCCCGAGCTTCGACTGGGAACAACAAGGTGGTGGCGAAGGATTCAGCCTGCAGATCTCCGGGGACTCCACCGAGGTGCTCAATGAGCTGGGCGATGAGGTCGTTCGTATCCTCGCTTCGGTTGAAGGACTTAAGGACCTGCGTACCGACGCCGAATCCGGTGACCAGGAAATCCGCGTCCTGATTGACCGCGAACGTGCCGCTGCGCAAGGGCTCACGGCGCAGGACATTGCTCAGATGATCAGCATCGCAATGCGCGGCGAGAACCTGCGCGAGTTCCGTGGAGAATTCGGCGAGGTCGCCGTCCGTCTCGCATTCCGCGAAAATGACAGACAAAGCGTAGAACAATTGAACGACCTGCCGTTGTTCACTCCCGACGGCCGCCGTATACCGCTAGGCAGCGTATCGAGCTTGTCCATCGGAAGATCACCGGAGACGATCCAGCGCACGGACCGCCAGACCTCTGTAATGGTCACGGCGTCAACGACCGGCGATTTCACGATGGAAGACGTTCGCGAGCCGGTGTCCAAGCTAATGGACAATTTCGAGCTGCCACCCGGTTACTCGTGGAAATTTGGTCGCGGATTCGAACGCAATGACGAAACCCAATCGACGATGGTTACGAATATGCTGCTCGGCGTGGCATGCATCTTTCTCGTCATGGCCGCGTTGTTCGAGTCTCTGCTCCTGCCTTTCTCAATTATCCTCGGTTCGATCGTCTTCTCGATCTTCGGCGTATTCCTGTTCTTTGCGGCAACCGGGACCACGTTCTCGTTTATGGCAATGATTGGCATCATGATACTGATCGGGGTTGTCGTGAATAACGGCATTGTGCTGGTTGACCACATAAACAACCTGCGTATTGGAGGGCTCTCCAGGGGTGAGTCTATTGTTCTTGCAGGACGTGATCGACTGCGCCCGATCCTGATGACTGTTGCGACGACGATCGTGGGACTGGCCCCCCTCGCCGTGGGTACTACGCAGGTGGGTGGAGACGGACCTCCGTACTACCCAATGGCGAGGGCGATCATAGGCGGGCTGGCATTCTCGACCGTAGTCTCGCTATTCGTCGTGCCAGCCCTGTACATCTACTTCGACACGCTCGCCGCCTGGGGCCGCCGGGTCATGCGGACGGCCAGGATGGCGAAGAGAAGGAAGAAGCCAACGGCACCGCCACCGCCACGATTGACAACAACCTGAGTCGTCGTGCCGGCCGGCGTATCGCGAGTCGAGTCCTCGAGAGGCAGCAGCGCCAGCTCCGACGTGTCGTCAGGACCGATGCTCGCCAGGTAGGTGCCGTCATAGGCATCAAACAGTTCGATCAGGATATCGTAGCTACCTGTCGGGTAGCCGGAGACAAGCTCCGTCTCGATGATGTAGTTGTCGCCGCTTGAAGCGCCGTAGATCGTGAAATCCTCGGTCTCGGCATACTCGTTCCACGGTCCGTATTCGAAGCTGAGGTAAACAACCGCGTAGACGTCTGCCGCCGCCCACGTCGTGTCCGCGTCGAACATCAGGTCGATACCGAAGTAGTAGCCGTCATTGTCGAAGTCCGAGAACAGCGCGACGTCTGCTTCGTAGAACCAGAAGTTCGGGTCGCCGGACTGCGCGTTCGCCAAGCCGCCTTTCTGCTGGAACGAGCGGAGTTTTTTCGGGTCGCGCGAGCCTTCAGTCTTGAGCGGCGCGAACTCGTTGTAGGAGACCTTGCCATCACCGACACTGCCACGCGTGATGCCCTGGCCCTCCGACGTCAGGCTTTGGCGCAGCTCCGTATCGGTCGTTGCCATGCTCGCACCGGCGAGAAGCAACAGGCAGAGCGTTGAAATTGTGCGAGTCACGTTCTTCATAACGATGTCCTTTTGTCTGCTTACGGTTCCATTGTCGGCGGCAGACGCTGAATCCCTGCTGAACCCTGTAGGCAAGTTGCGAGGACCGTGAGACCATGTTCAGCCCGTGTTCATCTGGCGAGCAGAAATGACCCGATCGGGCACCCAGGATGAGGTTCTTAAGGCGGCCGGCTGGCTGCTGCTGGGCGTGTTTGGCGGCCTGGTGCTTGACCTGTGTGCCAAACAGATACTGGTGGACTACTCGCTCACACAGTTTGTGCTCATCCGCAGCGTGATCGCGATTCTGATCATGCTGATGCTCGCACCGCGGTTCGGGGGGCTCGACGCACTCAAGACACAGGAAGTCGGCTGGCACTTGTTGAGATCGCTGTTCGCGATCGGGGCCATGTTCGGCTTCTTCTACGGGCTCGCGAACATGCCCCTGGTGAACACACTGACACTCGGCTATACGGCGCCCCTGATCGTCACGGCACTGTCTGCGATTGTGCTCGGCGACAAGGTTGGGTGGCGCCGCTGGTCGGCAGTAATCATGGGGTTCATCGGCGTGCTCGTCATGCTGCGGCCCGGGCAACAGGCATTGAGTTTTGCCGAGGTGGCCGTTTTGATCGCTGCTGCATGCTATGCAAGCCAGGCAATAACGGCGAGGAAACTCAGCGGCACTGAATCGACGCTGTCGTTGTCTCTTTACATCATCGTTGGTCCGCTGATCGTCGCTGCCATTTTCATCGATGCCGAGGCGTGGATCACGCCAGATGCGACCGCCTGGGTGCTGATGACGGCGGCCGCAACCGGATCCGTCGTTGCGTGGATCGGCTTCATCAATGGTTACCGTTCCGTGTCGCCGGCGACTCTTGCACCACTCGAATACATCGCGCTTATCGGCGGCGCCGTCGCCGGTTACCTGATCTGGGATGAAGTACCGGATCGCTGGGTAATCGTTGGTGCGGTTATTATTGTCGGATCCGGACTCTTTACTGTGTATCGAAGAGAGGCGAGCAAATAATGCAACCCCTGGTACTTACTTTCCAGATTGTCGCTACCCTGATTGTGTTGGGGGCGGTCGTGTACTTTGGCAACCGACGGCTCGGGCAACACTACGAGAGCCGCCCTCACCTCAAGTTCCGCCAGCAGCTCATTCAGATCGTCGGTTTTCTCGTTGCGATTCTTCTCGTTATTCTGCTGTTGCCGCTGGGCGACGAACTACGCGGCCAGTTGCTGAGCCTGTACGGCCTGATTTTCAGTGCGACGATCGCGTTATCGTCGACCACTCTGGTCGGCAACGTCATGGCAGGAATAATGCTGAAGGCAATCGGCAACTGTCGACCCGGCAATTACATCACCGTCGGTGAATATTTCGGACGAATCTCGGAAATGGATCTGCTACACGTAGAGATACAGACCGAGGAGCGGGATCTGACGACACTTCCCAATACCTACCTCGTCACGAACCCTGTTCGCGTGATGCGCACTTCCGGGACCCTACTTTCGGTTGAAGTATCCCTCGGCTACGACGTGTCTCGACAGATTGTTGAACATCTCCTGATCCAGGCCGCCACTGAATCGGGACTAGAGAGCCCGTATGTCCAGATAAGAAACCTTGGCGATTTCTCGGTTACCTACCAGGTATCGGCGATGCTGACTGATGTGAATCGCCTTATCGACAAGCGACGCGAGCTTCGAGCTCGCACCATGGACGCGCTCCATGCTGAAGGCATCGAGATCGTATCGCCGACCTTCATGAACACACGTGCCCTCAAGAGAGGAGACGTCTTCATCGGGGACGTGGCCGAGGAAGCTGCTTCTGTGATCAATAGTCGTTCACCGGACTCAATCGTCTTTGACAAGGCAGAAAAGGCCGCGTCGGTTTCCAAGTTACGTGAGTCACTGGCGGATGCGGAGGCACGCATTCGCGCCTGCGAGGAGATCATCGCAGACCCGCCAAACGAACAGTCGAAAGATGCTGCGGAGACCGAGAAGGAGCAACTTGAATCCCGCGTGGAACGACTCAGCAGCCTGATCGCACGCAAGGAAGAGAAAATTTCGAAGGGATAAAAAAACGGGCCTCGCGGCCCGTTCTTCGCTGCGTTCTTGAATGAGATCAAACGTCGCCAGCAATTAGACCAGCAATCTGCGCCGGTGAGACATTGAGTGCATTGACGACGTTGTTGAAGAAGTCGACTTCCAGCGCGCTGACTGTTGAATCGCTCTTGAAGACCTCCGTGAGCGCCTGGACGATTTCCGAACAGTGCCCTTCGGTCAGCCCCTTCTGCGCAGTGCGCAAATACTTGACGAGTGTAGCCTCGGCATAAAGCTCTGACCGAGCAGCGACGCGAATATCAGCAGAACTGAATTCCTTGCCGGTGTGCTCTTTGAGAATCTGCTGGATACGCTCGACTTCAACGTGCTGGATGTTGATATCGGCATCTGCAGCGCGCGCCAGTGTCATGAGCAACGTTTCTTCGAACAGATCGTTTTCGTTGTCTGCGCTGACATCCGTGCCGCCGAAAATCTTCAGTACGTTGGAAAGGTCTGCAATAGCCATGTTTTCTCTCTTTGTCGTTATTGTCGGGCTGCACCCCGAGGCGGGCCAACAATAATAACCCACAAAATGTGTCGAATTGAAGGCATATTTAGTACTTAAGAAACCGCTTGGAATTTGTTGATTTCCAAGACATACTGCCGTCGGGCAAACAAACAAAAGGAGGTGATCCATGTCTCGTGGGATAACAAAGGTATCCGAAATGGCCGAGGGTATGACGCGAACACTGGAGCACCAATACTCACTTCGCTGACCTTCCTTTTCAGATACAACCATTCCACGGAAAGCCGCTCTCGAGCGGCTTTCTTTGTATACGAGGGCCGCTCTCGAGCGGCTTGTTTCGTTCAGGCTGAGAGAATTCGTTGCAGCGCGCCGAGCGTTTCATCGATTTCTTCGACGCTGTTGTAGTGCACAGGCCCGATGCGCACTGCCCCTCCGGAGTCGTAGATGCCGAGCGACTTCGCAGCTTCGACAGCATAGTTGCTGCCGCTCCAGACGAAGATGTTCTCCTTCGAAAGCGCCTCGGCGATGGAAGCCGAAGGAACCGAGGCGTGCGTGAACGACACGGTCGGAACCCGGCGATCGAGTGCCTCGGGCGCGGTGATGCCCTGCACCGTTACCCCGTCGATGTCGAGCAGCCCCTGAATCAGGCAGTCAGCGAGCCTCTTTTCATAGTCGAAGAGCATCTCCATGGCTGCTCTCAATGCATCCTTGCGGCCGGAGACGCCGGCCATCTCTTCACCGATCCACGCGAAGTAGTCGACGGCAGCCGCAGTACCTGCATAGCCCTCGTGGCTTTGCGTTCCGGTTTCGAAGCAACCGGGAATCCCGTCCGGTGCCGGGCGCACCTTGTACGGCTCGAGTTGCTCGAGCACGTCGCGTCGCCCCCAGAGAACGCCCTGATGTGGACCGAAGAATTTGTAGGGCGAGCAGACCATGAAATCGCAGCCCAGATCCTGCACGTCCGTGGCGATGTGTGGCACAGACTGGACACCATCGACATACGTCAACGCGCCGGCCGACCTGGCCCTGGTGCAAATTCCCTTGACGTCATTGATCGTGCCGATCAGGTTGCTCGCGCCACCGACGCAGACCAGTCTCGTGCGGTCCGTCAATAGCTCATCGAACTCCGCGAGGTCGAACTCGAACGTCTCCCGGTCGAACGGCAACCACCGGACCTCGAGGTCGAGATCGCGCGCAAGCAGCACCCACGGCCACACGTTGGCATCGTGGTCCATTCTCGACAAGATGATTTCGTCGCCGGCCTGCAAGAGCCGACCGATGGAACGCGAGATATGCAGCGTAATCGTCGTCATGTTCTGACCGAACACGATCTCGTCCGGGGACGGTGCATTCAGCAGGTCGGCCATCGCACTGCGCGCGCCCGCAACGATTGCCTCGGCCTCCACGGCCGTGCGGAAAAAGCCGCCCTGGTTGGCGTTGTGATTCAACAGGCAGTCCGACATGGCCTCGGCAACGGACGCAGGTATTTGCGTACCGGCCGGGTTGTCAAAGTAGATTCGACGGCGACCATTGTCCGTCATTGAAAGCGATGGAAATCGCGCCCGCACCGCCGCGAGATCGTAAGACACCGCTTATTCCTGGGAGTTACCGCCCCACTTCTCGCGGTGGGCGTCTTCGGCACGTTGCCGAATCTTTTGGTGCCGGCGCGTCAACAGAAGTGAATTCGGGTCGCAAACCTCGGGTTTGATGATGCCGAGGTCACTGGCTGCATCGAACAAACTGGGATACCAGCGTTCCCAGTTCGGCAGAAGGGCTTCGACTTTGTCGCGAAGAGTCATTGGCGCAGGGTAACCGAGCACTCCCGGCAAAACAATGCGCCATGTCGCTAATCTTCAAGCATGCTCAACGAGAAAATGGCGGCACAAAGAACGAGCCCGCCAGTCACAATCAGCTGTAACGTCGGCAGACTGGCAACTGCCGAAGCAACCAGTTCGTCGGGCAACTGCAGCAACAGCTGATGGGCAATTCCAAGGAGCGTCGAAAACGGTTTGAACGCGACGATACCTCCCATCAACGCTGCGACAGGCAGGGACAAACGGCGCAGCATCATCTTGCGCCGTACTCTGCGAACCACCTGCGCGCTGAACCCAGCATCGGCGATTGGCGCCGAAGCGAACATCGATTCGAGCATCCGGTCCTGTGCGTCTTTCATGTGCTCAGCCATATTGATGATCTTTGATGTCAAAACTCGTCCTGATCTTTTCTTTACCACGAAAAATCAC